>Ga0214921_10000122_pt1 | contig 148795 bp, 133 predicted proteins | sample LL1505_MetaG_FD_177992 | JGI IMG/M metagenome (GOLD analysis project Ga0214921, IMG submission 177992) | Freshwater microbial communities from Lake Lanier, Atlanta, Georgia, United States - LL-1505 | ecosystem: Environmental > Aquatic > Freshwater > Lake | place: USA: Georgia | collected... | reverse complement strand
CCATCGTTTTGTGTATCCGGCTTGAGTTGACCAAAATCATCAGTCTTCAGTGAAATAGACAAGGCGCCCTTCGGTAGAGCCAACTGTTTTTTTCCAGCGCTCGAGGAAAGTTCGACTGCAGGTGTCCAGGCTGCGTCAGGTGGAAGTTCAGTTAGAGTTGGTTCTTTCCATTTCAAATTTCCAATTTCACCGCGAATGCCTGCCAATGACTGAAATGAATAATAAGCTTGCTTTAAATCAGACGTATCAAGGTCGATTTCTGTTCCGGCGACTTTTACTTCTGGCTTCTTAACCTTTGCAGGAGCTACCGGTTTGGGTACCGGCTTGGGCGCAGGTATTGGTTCGGCCACTGGAGCCACTACGGGAGCCACTACGGGAGCCTCCTGTGGCACAGGCTCAATGGCGGCAAGCGGAATCGCTGCGACTGGCGCAGGTACTGGCGCTACGTCAGGAGAGACGACAGAATTCTTTGTGACTAGCTTTGGCTTGCGACGCCCCTTAAACTCCACCACGCCCCGATCATCGCGCGTAATTCCCTTTTCCTCTCCAGGCTCAATTTGGTAATCGCGTCCACCGGACCGAATGATAATCGGAAATTGGCTTTTGGCAGTCTTGGTTGAAGCCAGCGTAATTTTTTCAATGGCCACTGACCCCTTTGAAAGCCCCAATATATAAGTCAGACCACTTTTTTGGCGAATAGAGCTAATAGTCAGCGCTGAATCTTCTCCAACATTGGCGGCGCGACCGTCGCCAAAATCAATCAAGGTACTAGATCTTTTCCCAGTTGCAACCTTATCGCCATCAAACACGTTCTGTCCAGAACCGCCGAGCGTTTTCCATCTGACATCGTCTTCGCTGCGATAACTGACGTCACGTTGGGTCTTGGTAATGACTGCTACCGGTATACCTCCGACGGCAAAGAATTTATCTTCATGCCACAGCAGCCCGATGGTGGCGACTAAACACACCAACCAAGCGCCAAACAGCAGGGTAATTTTTTTACCAGAACCCACCAAGATCACTCCATTTAGTTAGATCTTTTTATGAATTTCTAAAAATTTTCGCCGTGCATACACAATGTTTTCGGCAGATTTTATTGAAAGTTTAGTAGCTCGTTACTTAATTTTTCTCCCAGAAGACCGAAACACGAACGTTAGGACTTCTTTTAAGCCAACACGGAGACCTCGCATGTCCGACCAACTGGGAGCTAGATCGCTTACGGCAAAGCTTGCTCTGCTGATGACTTTTGTCGTTACGGCGACAGTTGCGGCTATGACTGTTCAATCGGCTAATAAATTCAGCGCCTACATCTTGCAAAACATTGAGGAAACATCCACAGCTATGGCAGAGAGAACCTCGGCTGAAGTTGCAGGCATTATTGAAGGCTGGCTTGGGCAAATGTCGGTAACGGTTTCTAAGTTGCCAGCATCCAATAAAGATTCCTCAAAAAACGACTCTGATCTTTCAGCTGGACTACGCGCTGACAAGGACCTTTGGGCAGTGAATCTATTCATAATCGAGAGCGGTAAAGTGACACTGGTTAGGCAGGCCTTTCAAAAAACGAACACCCTCGCAGAGAGCCCATCTAATGACGCTCGAACAGAATCACTTAAGAAAGTTATGCTTGATTTTGCTGATGAGGCATCCAAAAACCCTAATCTTTTTCGCGATGAGCGCATCGTTCGCAATATCAGTCCACAACTGAAAACACCTAGTATTTTGATGGGCATTAAATTCTCAATCCCGAACCAAGACAAAAAATTTGCACTGATGACACTGGTCGGAGACATGACCAAAATTCAAGTCGCTCTACCCCAGAGCCGAACCACCACCAGTTATATCGTTGACTATCGCGGCGCAATTTTTGCATCCACTGATGAGGCAAAAATGAGCTCAAACGCACCAATCCAGGGCAATGCATTGGTTAAAAAAGCGCTACTACGGCAATCACCTTCTGGATTTCTGTCATCATTTACGGATCGGGCAAACAAACAGAAAATCGGCAGCTTCGCTCAAACCACTGGCAGGCTTCCATTTTACGTCATTATCGAACGAGACCGAGCAGCTGTTTTTCAAATTATCACTAGAACCTATGCCACATCTGCTTTGTGGGGTGTGTTGATCGTTCTACTAGCTGGGATGGTTAGTTACCTCAGCGCAGGAAGTATCACTAAGAACTTGCGAGAATTGGTAGCCGCAACTAAACGGATAGCCAGTGGTGATTTTGGTGTGCGTTTACAACCAGGATCACGGGACGAAGTTGCCGCACTTGGTCATAGTGTTAATAATATGGCCAGCCGCATTCAAACATTGATGAGCACGGAAGTGGAAAAAGCGCGCTTTGAAAAGGAACTAGAAACAGCGCGCATGGTGCAATCAACGTTTTTCCCAAAGGCCGATGTTTCCAAAACTAATCTCTCGGTGACGGGGAGTTATCAACCAGCGACCGAATGCGGTGGTGACCTTTGGGGTCACTATACAGTTCGAGAAAATGTAGAATTAATATTTATTGCCGACGCCATGGGCCATGGCGCGCCAGCAGCACTGGTCACCGCTATTGCTTATGCAGTTTGCCAGTCTGTTTCAACAATGTTGGACGAAAAAGCGCCTATTGACCCTTCACCCGCTATTCTCCTGAAACGTCTCAATAAGATTATTTATGACGCGGTTGCGGGTAAAATAAGCATGACTTTTTTTGCGGCGATCTTTGATTTCAACACAGGCAAAATCACATTTGCAAACGCCGGTCATAATTTCCCCTTTATTTTAACGCCCGACAAGTCCGACCCTAGACTTGGTCGCAGTGCGAAAAACATGGCGCATCCTACTGGAGCCATCACACTAACACTTCAAGGCAACCCACTTGGAGTCGACCCTGAGTCTGAATTTAAAGAAAAATCAATTGATTTAAAGGCGGGTGATAAGCTCGTTTTCTTTACCGACGGTCTCATTGAAAACTGCCTCAAAGGCCATGAACCCCTCGGGCGGAAGCTATTGATTGAAACAGCCTCTCAACTGGGCCTAGAAAATATTGACATCATAAGACAGCAAATTCAAGACAAGGGAGCTTCCATTTTTGGGACACAGAATCTTTCTGACGATGTCACCATTGTCGTAGCGGAAATTAATAAAACTTGGCAAAAACTGACACCCCCAGCACCACCACAAATCCCGATTCCATCTGCGTCTATGTCCCTAAATTCCATGTTGGTTGGCGATCTCCCTGTGCCACTAACACTGAACACGGAAGCAGCTACTGCACCGATTCACACGCAAATAGAAAGCAACGCAACTTCAGAACAAAGTCCAAGTCTCGAGCAACCAGCACCGGTCGGAAGCTTTGTTTTGGATTTGGGGAACTCCGACGAAAAAAACAAAGAAAAAACGGACGAGGAAGTGCCCGTCTTTAGCCTTACCCTTCCAACTGGCTAGAAGCTACCTTCAGCCCTGATTGCTAGCGTCCAGCCTGTGCCGTAATTGGTCTCTAATCTGCACTCAAAACTTTGATCAATCTTTTTTCGCAATCGAGAAATATGACTATCAACAGTGCTGGCCGATACTCGGATTCCGGGCCAAACTTTTTTCACCAACTCATCGCGACTGATTGCTTTGTTAACCGAAGTTGAAAGCACTTGAAATATTCGAATTTCTTTTGGTGTTAATGGCTCATCAAATCCAGTGGCTAAAACTCTCATACGAGCCGCCTCTCGATCAATTTCGATGTCACCAATGCGAATGCTGGAATTCACCACATCGACGAGGATTTTTTCAGACCCACCCTCAATCATCCTGCGGAGCAGTTTTGCAGATTCTACAATATCGACTGGTACTCCTAAAAATGCAATACCAAGACCTTGCAAGAGCTTCTTATGGTCAGCAAGCCCTTCGCCTACGGCGCAGATTGTGGAGCTACTAAAAATGGCGAGAAACTCAGATAACGCTGCATGAAGCTCGATCAGATCCTCCGCTTCTGAGATCCTGAGAATACACATGAATTCCCCTGAGCGCGGAGCCTCATTAAGCATCAGAAGGCGCTTAAAATTACGAAGACTGCTGATGCGTCTCACTGCAAAAAATCCAGACAACACATCTGCATACTCATGAGTCCAGGGATCCTGGGCGCCGACAAGCCATATCATGGACATGGTAGACCTTTTGCAATTATGATTAGGTTTTGATACTGATACTCTTCTGTTATTTTAACCTATTTTCGAGGTTTTATGGTGCCCCAGGACGACTCACGACCACAAAATTGGAAGTTAATGGAGAGTGAGGTGAATCTCCAAGAAATCCGCGCAGCTAAAGCGAGGATTGAACCCTACGTCCCAGCCACTCCGGTTTCTCGAAGTCTCTACAATAGCGGACGAGTGGGGCTTGAGGTCTATTTTAAACTCGAAAATTTCAACATCACAGGCTCATTTAAAATCCGCGGCGCCGGCAATGCCTTGCTCTCAGAAAAAGACGGCGCCAAGAGTCAATCCGTGATTGCGGCAAGTGCCGGCAATCACGCTCAGGGCGTCGCCTACATGGCAAAATTGCTTGGTCGAAAAGCGACTATTTTTATGCCCGAGCGTACACCCATCGTGAAGGTGGTCGCCACCAAGTCCCACGGTGCTGAAGTAGTATTGACGGGTACAGGCTATGATGATGCTTTCCATGCCGCCGTCGATTATCAATCTAAAAATGGCGGAACGATCATCCATGCATTTGCTGATGCTGCTGTGATTAACGGACAAGGAACCGTTGGTTTAGAGATTATAGACCAAATACCATCGGCGGGAGTCTTGGTAGTGCCGATTGGTGGTGGTGGCCTGATTGGTGGTATCGCCTGTGCTGCCAAAGCTCTAAGACCAGATATAAAAGTCATCGGAGTACAGACAAAATCTTTTCCAGCAATGAAAGATTCCTTAGCTGCAGCAAAAATAGTTGGAAGCACGTCGGGCATGACTATTGCTGACGGTATCGCAGTGAAACGCCCAAGCCCACGGACACTTGCCCTGGCGCAGCGCTATGTTGACGACATCATGCTCGTGAGTGACGATGATATCGCCGCAGCTATTATGAGTTTAATGGAAAAAGACCACGTCCTAGCGGAAGGGGCAGGAGCCGCCGGAGTAGCAGCACTGCAGGTTTACGGCGAACAAATCAAAAAACTGGCTGCTGGCAAGTCCGTCTGTGTTGTGATTTGCGGTGGCAACATTGATGTGACACTAGTTGGTCGAATTGCAAATCGAGGACTCATCGCGACAGGGCGGATGATGCGTGTGACCGTTCGTATGGCCGACCGACCAGGCCAGTTAGCTGAGTTACTAAAGGCGCTCGGAAATACAGGCGCAAACCTCATTGACTTGCGGCACAATCGACATTTTGGCGCCCTCTATTATAGCGACGTGGACGTTGAAATAGACTTGGAGACAATTGACTTTGCGCATCAGGATTTAATCAAGTCAACATTGAATCAAATGAAACTTCATTACAGCGTATAAGTCACAAACATCAGAGCATTCTGCTGTTCCATGGACGATACAACTCATGTGAAAGATTGAGTTGCTCTAGAATTTTTCCGACGCAGAAATCTACGGCGTCCTCCAAAGTCTTAGGTTTTTGATAAAATCCTGGCATCAGTGGAATCATCTCCGCGCCAGCCTCAACCAGCGCTGTCATATTGCGCAAGTGAATGAGATTTAATGGCGTTTCCCTTGGGCAAATCAGAAGTTTTCTTTTCTGCTTTAAAATCACATCCGCACTTCGTTCTAGCAAATTACCCGAAACACCCGTCGCCAAACGCCCCAACGTGCCCATACTGCAAGGCACGACCACCATAGAATCTGGGGCTGCACTTCCACTTGCACACGGAGCAAAAAGATCCTCAATGCCAAAAACTCGAATAATCTCTTTTTCTTTAGAATCAAGAGAGCCCTCCATAATTCGACTGAGGATAGCATCTCGGCCAAGCTCGTGTTTTGCAACCATAGTAGCCGAGTTTGTAAGAACCACGTAGACCCTATCAACAGATTGAATCAACAATTCAATAAGCCGATTTGCATAAATCGACCCAGATGCGCCCGTGACGCCGACTAAAATACGCGAAGGCTCGATTTTTTTTTCAACTTTTGGCATAGGCATCCACCAATGAAAATATAAAGAAAATGACGCTTACTGCGGCATTCAGATTAAAAAAAGCTACGTTAATCTTATTGGAATGGCCTGTATGCATGGCATCACGAATAACCCAATGCTCTGCAATTAAAATACCACCAACCAAGATCACCCCTATGTACCACCACATCCCGGCAATAGAGAGAATTCCAGCAGAGATAAGCGCAAAGATCATGAAAACGAAGGACAAGCGACTGAGTCTAATGGCGGCCTTATGACCTAGTTTTGAAGGAGCGCTGTAAAGACCTTGAGCGCGATCAAATTCTTGATCTTGTAGAGAATAGAGCAAATCAAATCCCGCCGTCCAGAAGGTGACGGCTAGACCCACCAATACAACATCCATAGACACGCGGTTAAAAAGAGCTATTTCCGCAGCGATGGGTGCAAGGCCCAAACACACACCTAGGTACCAGTGCGTTAGCCATGAAATCTTTTTCATAAGGCTATAGAACGCAAGGACGGCAAGTAATAATGGCGACAACCAGCCTGCGAGATCGGAAAGCGTGAATGACGCCGCGATAAAGCCTAAGCCAAAGAACATAGTGATTGTTAAATAAATGCGTGGTGAAGCGTCACCTGCTGGAAGTGCGCGCACACGCGTGCGCTGATTGGCTGCATCAATATCACGATCTAAATAACGATTCATACCCATGGCGAAACTGCGGGCTAGTATCATACAAAAGATTACTTTACACAGCTGCAGACCTGACACCCCGTCTACGCCGGTCAAACTTAAGGCGACACCAACAAAAGGCATGGCAAAAATACTATGCGAGAGTTTGATGTCACGTGCAAAAACGTTCAAATTCTGCAGTAAATTGTCTTTGAATGTTAAAATGAAAGGCTGCACAGCTTGTACTTCCATAAATCTTTGTCTCGATATCTAAAGGCTCCAAGTCCATTGTTAGATCCGTTAAGATAGCCGGCAGCAAGAATAGTGCCTTTATCAAATACGCCGGCATCGGGTAATTGTTTAACACCTGTGGAATCCACTTTGAATCGACTTAGAGTCCCCTCTGCATCGATCCACTTCACAATTCCAACAAATCCATGGACGCCATTTGAGATCCAAACAGGCTCTGCGACATGAACGTCACTCAGAGCAAATTCTTGATGCCACGCATCTTGCAAACTCATTCCAGAAATACCTACGGCAGCCAGTAACAGACTTGATTGCCCAACCATCGAATCACCGCGGACGACAGCCAGCACAATCTTTTGCCCAAGCAACGCGGCCGACCAACTCTCAAGCCCGCCTTTTGTTGGCAGGGTTTTGCGTCCTAAGACTTGCGACTTTCCGTCAGAATCAAGTTGGGTCATTAGAAAATCACTTGTGTTTTCGTCTGACTTTTTTTGATTTTCTACCACATACGCATTTTGATGTAGCAAGTTACTGACCAGCGACGCAAAACGCGTGTGTGCTTGAAAAGCTGAAACGACAAATGACCATTGTCCATCTTGATGAGGAGTCACTCGCACAAATGATGAATCAACTTCACTATGGTTTAGCTGCAACCACCATCCATTTGATACGCCAACAACTCGCCCAGATTCCGCCTCTTCTGGCAATGGCGTCGCCATTCGCGCCACTAGACGATTGTCTTTAACGGCCCTAACCTCGATCCAGGCGCGGTTATTTTTATTCTGAACGACAAAGGCCGTTGGCTCCTTATTCCATTCCACAAGACCAACAGCATGAGCCTGACGGCCGATAGGAATAGCTGTCATTTTATCTTTGTTAATGCTGTGACCTTCACTCGTGTCAGCAAATATGGGGAGTCGACCCCCATTACGAAGCCTCACATCAGCAATAAATCCGCCAGGCTCGCCGGCATTGGCGGTCATAGCTGAAATGTCTAACTCCGAGTCCCTTACAGGCCAAGTGCTGCAGCTCATGTCATCGACTTTCTCTAGGTCAGCCCATTGCGATTCTAATTGCTTTTGCCCTGAGGAGACACAGGAGGAGTGCAGCCCGTTAACAACGATAATGACTGCGCATAATCCGTATATTTTTGACTTCCCCAAGTTGGCCTCCAGAAGGTTTGCTGTTGCTAGAATCGAATCAAAATACGCGAGCCCCCTAAAGGTTTCCTCTACATTGCCGAAGAAAAGCTCCAGAGGGCAATTTTTTAGCACAAAATGGGAACTGATATGAGCCTTAAATTTATCAAAACACTGCTGGGCCTTGCTTTGGTTCTAAGTGTGGCGTCCTGTCGAGCTGCTTTCTTCGCCTCCGATTTGACTCCTACGACAGTGCAGCTTCCCTACATGAGAAATTCGAGCAACGAATGCTATTTTCTTGATGAATTCATGCCTACACCAGACGCTATGATCACGGGCCGGAGCGGAAATCTATCCCTTCGTTATTATTCATATAAAGGTGCCTCCTATAAAGAGTGGCAGAACACTAAAATCAATTTATCCTTCTACTCCAGCGACATGCGCTGCTGGTCTCTTTTTGAAGAGTTTTACACAGCACAATAAGTCCACTATTGCCACCTCTAGGAGCTTGGCGAGACCAGATTGTCGCGAAGCCACATCTGATTTGGCCCCCCTAATACATGCAGCTATTTTTTTTGGTATAATCTAGGCATCAAAGGAGATTATGCCGATGTACCAAGCAAAATCATGCCTCAAAACTGCCTTATTTTTAATCACAATAACCAGCTGTTCAAATGGCGCCATTTTATCAGCTCAAAAAGAACCTACCCAAACCTCATTTGTAAGCCAAGGCAACCAGTTTGCAAAAGACGGATTACTCCGAGAGGCGGTGGATGCTTACAAAAAAGCTCTGACCAAGGAGCCTCGTAATCTCACAGCGCGGCGTAACTTGGGTATCGTTTTACTCAAAGCCGGCGACGCCCAAGGGGCCATCGCGAATTTAGAGCCTGCATTAGATGAGTTTGAGGACAACTTTGAAACAAACTTTTATTTAGGTGAAGCTTACCGAGCTGAAGACAAGTATGCGGAGGCCATTTACCGCTACAAAAAGGCTCTAAAAATTCAAACCGATGAGCCGCGGGCGATGAAAAGTCTGGCTTGGTGTTATTTCAAAATTAGATTTTACAGTGAGGCGATCAGTACTGCGAACAAACTGCAAAAAAACATGCCCGGCGATGAGCAGGCGCTGATGATTTTAGCCCGGACACAAATTAAGTTGAAACGTGAAGGAGAAGCCCTAGCCACTTTGAAAAAAGGACTAGACAAGAGCAGCAAACACTCACGCCCATACTTTCAAAGTGTGATTGCCGAAGCCTATGTCGCTCAAGGAAAAAACAAAGAGGCACTTGAAACCTGGCGCATCGCACTTAAGGCGCAACCCATGCTGGCTGGCGCTTTGCTCGGCACGGGGCGACTTTTATTAGATTTAGGTCGCAATAGTGAAGCGACGGATTACCTAGAGCGCGCAGTCCGCATTAAGCCAAAAATGTATGAGGGGCACTACTGGCTCGCACGGAGCCTTGAAAGCTCTAACCCAGAACGCGCATTGCGTTATTTCAATTCCTTCAGAAAACAGGCTAATACTGATCCGGAATTTGTAGAGTTAGTGCTTGATGCAAAAAAACGCTCTGCCGGAATCAGTAACCAAACAAAGCTCGACTTACGGTAAATTAAAGCAGCTTCATTTCAGCTTTTTGATAGCTGAGTAGACTACGTTTGGCATCAAACAGGTTTTTGTAACTTTCGTAGCGAACACGAAGCTTTTCAGCTTCAGCACGCGCAGAGACTAGTTTCATCAAAAAGTCTTCATACTCGGGATCTGTCTCCATCAGACGTCTGAGCTTGGCTTCGCTGTGAGAGCCATCGTCAAGTCTGATAGCAATTCTTGATCGAATTGTGTTTTTGAGTAGCTCGAGGCGTTCCGCTTCTTTGCGCGCAGCGACATACTCAAGCCCAACCTTATTGGCTAAATGAACAATGTCCTCAAGCCCCAAGCGATCTGTCGACGCGGACGCGGCGGCAGATACAGCCCCGGACGCGGCGGCAGTACCTGACACTCCAGGTTCTTGGGAAGCCTTCAAATTTACCGACGACGTTTTGTCCATCCGATCCCTTATTCCTCACCCGAATTTCAAAGCAACGCCATTATTGCAGATTTCTGGGATTTGCGAACGACTAGAATAGAATGATCCTAACACTCTATTTTTACATGAATTTAATCCTTTATTTTCAATGTGTTAAATACCAGGCTCAGATAAACCTCTGATTTTCCGATTGCACTTGGAGTGGGGGTATATAACTGGCCAGCCAACCAGGTGTATAATTAATACACAGAGGATCAACCAAGGTGTGGGGGCCTAAACACCCGAGCCCCATAAAGTTGGGGGAGGTCAAAGTGAATACATCATCTCTAGATTTGCTGATGAGTCCGCAGGAATTTTTTCACGGTAAGATCACCGAGGCATCTCGTCATCTTAATGTCAAATTGGAAGAGCACGTCGAATTTTATCTCGTCAACCTGCTTTCTCAATTTGTCCAAACAGCAGCAGTTAGTGGCGACGAGAACGACGACATTCTATCCACTCCACTCGCTCTCATGCTCAAGCGAGCGCTTGAAGCACCCGCCGACAGGCAGCCACATCTTTATAGACGACTTGGTGACGCTAGCCTCTACGTGTCGGGATTTTTCCAAGATTATTTTAATCGTAAAACCTTTGACATCAATTATTACATGACCATGGGCGCCTCAGCCTACGAACAAGCCTCTTCGTTGACGCGTGGCCAGACAAGAGACGAGGGGCTTCACGAGACAATGGACAGCTTGTCACGTAATTTTATACAAGTTGTAGATGTCGTGGCCCAAGCTTCTGACTCAAGCGCCATGCAGCAAGATTCAAGTCTCTTAGTCTTGTATGATCGCTGGAACCGTTCGGGCTCGGAGCGTTTGAGAGTCATGCTTGAAGATAAAGGCATCCACCCAATACGCGTCCCATTTAGACAGGCGCAATAATGTCCACGGGTGATATAAAATCTTTGCCACCATCTTCGCTATGCGGACACACTCTTTCCATTGAGCATTACCTTGCAACTTATTGTGGCGTCCACATTGCCGAGCCCGCTCATAAATTTATTGAAAACTTTCCAAAAGATTTCTTGGAGCACACTTGCCCAGAAGCCGTTGAACTACCTGCGGCTTTTATTGTCAATGAAGTGAACGACGAGTTTTTTGTCGGTATTCATCTGAGTCATGCGATGAAACAAGAATTATCTTCACACCATGATCTGAGGGCGCTCTTGGATCACCGCGAAGGACTGAATGCTTTTTTGATACTCGCAGAGGAAATCAGTCACTTTCACCATTGGTGCAATATGACGGAAGCACAACGGCCGCTCAGCCGCTTTGATCTAGAATTGCAGGCCGAAATTGAAAAAGTGATTATCGGCTCACTAGCCCTCATAGACACCTTTGGACGGTCACATATTCACCAACTGATTCAGATTCTCTTTGACGAAAGCGCCTTCCATGGCCAACTTACAAACTACATTCTTGCATCGAGGCTTGCGGAAAGATTTTGGAAAGAAAATCTGAAAACACTTGGCCCTGAGCTCATATTTGATACGAGACTACGACGGCTTCTTCAGCACCTTTCTCAACTAACGGGAGAAGATAAGAAACGGCTCATTTCTCAAACACTATCAGCCGCCTGAAAATTCTAGATATCTGTTGAAGCTGCTTCGGCTTTAAGTTTGCGCACAATTTCTGCCTCAAGGCTGTGCCCAGTCATTTGTAGATTCGTAATGACACCTTCCACGTCGGCGTCTGATAACTTGCCCGTCATCAGACCTAATTTAATGTCTTCAATACCTTTTTCAAGCTGCCTTGATTGCAGGAGTAACTCCCCACGGTAAAGTCTCGATTTTGGATCTAATGGATGGATCCTCAGAGCCTCGGTAAAGTCCTGATACGCCTCGGGAGCGCTATCGGCGGCGCGCGCTGATTTGTAATAACGTGCAAGAACCGTATCAGGGTCAATGCTTCTAAGAACTGCAAAACCAGCAAAGAGTGCCATTACTGAGTAAATCATAAAGGCTATGACGGGTTTTCTTGCTCTTAGCCGATTAGGACGAGAGCGTAAGAGCGCCTCCATCAAAAACCAACCGGCTACCAAACCACCAATATGGGCTGCATTGTCGATGACTGGAATCACCAGCCCCAAGACAATATTGGTGATCACCATTGCGGAATAAATTCTTTTACGAGGACGCAGCCTTTCACCTTGGCGATCAAATGTATCACTGACCAAGCGTTCTAGCCTAAAACCAGCGCCTAGAAGACCGAACAGCGCCCCTGAGGCTCCTGCGCTAGGTGATATAGAAAAAATACAGCTCGATAAGTTCCCAATAAATCCGGAGACAAGATACAGAATCAAGAACCATCGACCACCCAGGATATACTCAATCTGATAGCCAATATAATAGAGCGCCATTGCATTAAATATGAAATGAATGATCCCAATATGCACAAACATCGGTGTGACGAAACGCCAATACTGTCCAAGTGCAATATCCGATAAAGACTTACTACCAAACTGACGGACAAATTCGATGTTAGGAACCCAAAGTGACGAGGGTTCTCGTGCGACCATCCACAAAAATATGATTGCATTAACGAGCAAAATTCGACCAGACCAAGTACCTAGATAATACTTGAGTCCCTGAGGTTGTCTGACCACAGGTAGTACGGGAATCTCTGGGTCATCGGCCGGTTCCATAGAAATTAGCTCAGGCGATCAAAATACGGCGTAATCAGTAGTCGGAGAATGCAGATCCAAAAGCTTTGCTGGAGGATCCAGACGCGGGGCTTTTTTTGAGAGCATCCAGACAGGAGTTGGACCCACTTGGCTAGGCAAAAAAACAACGACTTGAGCCACTTCAGCTGAGTTGCCATTGGTCTTGATCACATCAGCGGAAAGGCGTAAGGACGAGCCTTCTACAAGACCTGCGTTGATATTATCGCTCTCTAAACGCAAGTATTTAAATTTTGGACGACCTGCAGACGCCGTAAAATCCACGACAAATCCACCTTTGGAAACTCGTGTGATTTTCGTCACGGTAAAATCACCGCCAACTCTCTCGATTTTTCCTGACCCTGCAAGTATCTGCGTAGGAAAGGCCCATAACATTAAACTAATCAGTGCTGCTTTAAAGGTAAAACTCATGATGTCAGCCCCCTTGAAATAAGTTTAACGTAACCCTTCTAACGCACCACCTGCTTTGATCCAATCAGAAACTAACGCAATATCCGGATGAAGTGAACGATCTGTCGGCATCGTCGGTGACAGTTGCCTAATTTTATCATGAATATTTATCAAAGGCAGTGACGGCTTCAATGGTGCGTGCAAATCGACGCCTTGCGCCGCTGTCAATGCCTCGATCGCAAGGATATCAGCTACATGCGCACAAATTTTTAGTGCTTTTCGCGCAGCAATGGGCCCCATACTAACGTGATCTTCTTTGTCGGCGGATGTTGGAATAGAGTCGACAGATGCTGGGTGACACAAAATTTTATTTTCCGACACTAAAGCCGCGGCTACAACGTGCGGGATCATGAATCCACTATTGAGGCCACTTTCCTTGACCAAGAAGGCTGGCAAGCCACTCATAGCAGGATTTGTCAGCTTTTCAATCCGTCGCTCTGCGATACTGCCGAGCTCAGCGACAGCAATCCCAAGAAAATCAAGCGCCATGGCCAAAGGCTGCCCATGGAAGTTCCCTCCACTGATGACAGCCCCATCTTCGAACACCAGGGGATTATCGGTCACTGAGTTGAGATCGCCATCCACTCGGGTCGCAACAAAATCAATGACATCGCGCGTCGCGCCGTGAACTTGGGGAACACATCTAAAACTATATGGCTCTTGCACTCTGCCGCAATTGGCATGGCTCGCCATAATTTCATCTTCGCCAGACAGCAGACTCCACATATGCGCAGCCACTTTCTTCTGACCCGGCTGCTCACGCACTGCGTGTATTCTTGAGTCAAAGGCTGCTTTAGTCCCTTTGATTGCCTCTAGGCTGAGAGCCGATACAATATCAGCCGTTTCCGACAAAACCTTTGCATCGCGTACAGCAAAAGCACCTAAAACGGCCATAAATTGCGTGCCATTAATGAGTGATAGCCCTTCCTTGGCAGACGGGACGAGCGGCGCTACGCCCGACGCCTTAAGAGCATCTTTTGCCGGCATTCTTTCGCCCTTGTAAAAAACTTCACCCTCGCCGATCAATCCTAACGCGACGTGCGACAACGGAGCTAAATCACCGGATGCACCGACGCTGCCCTGCACGGGAACTAAAGGTAAAATATCGTGCTTTAAATAAGCCAGCACTGTATCGACAGCTCTGCGGCTAACCGCACTATGACCAAGAAGAAATGTATGCGCTCGTAAGAGAAGCAAAGCTCTTGTCACTTCCAATGAAGCAGGTTCTCCCACACCGCACGCATGACTACGAATCAAATTATACTGAAGGGTCTGTAGCTTATCGCTTTCGATACGCACATCAGATAAAAAACCAAAACCAGTGTTAATGCCGTAAATTGTCTTTCCTGACGCGATTGCTGATTCAACTAACCCTCGGTACAATTCCAAGCGCGTCCACGCATCATTTGATACATCCACCGATGGATGAGGCTTTGACGCCATGGACACCAGTGCTGACCAGCTGAGGCGGTCACTACCCAGAGAAAAAGGCTTCATTTGTCCCTCACTACGAAAAACAGGCTCACAAATTATTTAAGGTTTTTAAGAGCACTGATCGATTTAGCGCGATCCGTCGCTCCATAGACGTAGGTCCCCGCAACTAAAGCAGCGGCACCAGCCTTTACAACGCGAGCTCCTGTAGCCTCATTGATTCCGCCGTCGACTTCAATCATTACTTTTTGGTCTAAATGATGCGCCACAAGCCAGTCGTGAACCGACTTAACTCGGGCAACCGTATCTTCAATAAAACTTTGGCCGCCAAACCCTGGATTAACAGACATTAACATGATGACGTCAACATGCGGAGCGAGCGCAAAGGCAAGCTCTAGAGGCGAGCCTGGATTTAGGGCCACACCAGGTTTGGCGCCTTTGGCGCGAATCGACTCGGCAAGTCGATGCCCGTGCTTTACCACTTCGGCATGAAAAACCAAAATATCAGCCCCAGCGTCAACATAACTCATGGCCACTTCGTCAGGGTTACTCACCATGATGTGGACGTCCAGGGGAATGCGACTGACTTTTTTCAAGGCTTTGATGAGCGGTGGACCAAACGTCAGATTTGGTACGAAATGACCGTCCATCACATCAACGTGATGCCAATCAGCTCCTGCATCCTCAACAGATTTGACTTCATCAGCGAACCGAAGGCAGTCGGCTGCCAAAATACTTGGCGCAACGACCAATTTAGACTTCGACATTCACGTTGCCCCGCTTCAGCATCTTAGTTTTTATTCGATCGGCCTTCAGACGACTCATTCTTTTGAAGAAAACAATACCGTCAATATGATCGATCTCATGTTGCAGGCAAATGGAAAAAAGACCGTCAGCTTGAACCTCAAATTCCTTGCCGAACTCATCGAATGCCTTCACGGTAATTTCCGATGCTCTTTCTACGAAGTCATATATTTCTGGGAAGCTAAGACAACCTTCTTGCCAGCGAGTTGTTCCGCTTTTTTTGACAATGCTCGGATTAACGAAGGTAAAGCGCTTGTTATGCCACCACTTTGCCTCTTCTTCGTCACCTTTTTCTTTTCCTACATATGGGATTTCGATCGTGATGACACGACGCAAATCACCGACTTGATTGGCAGCAAGCCCTATGCCTCCACTTTCGCGCATGGTTTCATGCATGTCGGCAACAAACTTGGTCAGCGTTTCATCAAAGACTTTTACTTCACTCGCCGGAGTTTCTAAAACCTTTGCAGGCCATTCAACAACTTGTAAAACGGCCATGAGCCGCTCCTCCAAAATGACTTAGAAAAACTAACGCCACCTGCGGCGTCACAGCCCTCTCAAGGACCATCTAATAGATGCCCATGGGATAGCACAAGACGCTGCAGGTGGCGAGAACCTTTAGCCAATCAACCAGGCTTAGAGTGATTAGATAGCTTTTTCGCGGCCGGTGATACGATTAAAAGCGTTGCCAGCCACCTTGACGGCGCTCTGATAAGTCTCCCCGAGCTGACGATCAATAGCCTCAACTATCTGATTTTCTACGAGAATATCATGGGCGTAATGGAAAATAGTTTCACCACCCACGCGGATCGAAAGAAGATAGACCCACAAAACGCCCATGCCAAAAAACCTTAGTATTTTTTTTGTACGGTCACTCATTTTAATCTCCTAAAATCTTGTCATTTCGCATATTTAAATTTTAGCCGATGTTCGTAAAAACGCCAAAGGCCTGGGGATGCTATCCACCAGGCCTGGGTTTGAGATCTTGGTAAAGCCAATTAACTAGCTAAATCATTCTCACTAGATTCTACCTTACGACTACGCATTGGGATGATCTCCTTGCGACCAGAGGCATGACCCCCAAACATCACATCAAAAACTTCCGCGTACGACTTCACAAAAGTAACTTTGATTTTCTTGCGGATATTGGCTGGCAACATCTCAAAGTTAGCCTTGTTCTTAAATGGCACTAAAACGTGCTCAACGTCTTCACGAAGAGCTGCCAAAACCTTTTCACGAAGACCACCAATTGGCAGGACCATGCCATGTAAAGTAATTTCACCGGTCATGGCAATCTTGCCGTTCGGAGCTTTTCCAAGAATGGCTGATAGCATCGAACACGCAAGCGTAATACCGGCACTTGGGCCATCTTTAGGAACTGCGCCAGCGGGGATATGAACATGAATTTCATGTTTATTTAGTACTTCAGGGTCAAAGCCGAAATCAGTAGCACGGGATCGCAAGAAGCTTAGTGCTGTTTGCGCACTTTCTTTCATGACGTCACCCAACTGTCCCGTCAGCGCAAGTCGTGGAGAAGCCGTTGGAAACAAATTGGTTTCAATGGCCAGCACTTCTCCACCGTACTGAGTATAGGCTAATCCGAGAGCCACTCCACGCATTGGATCGTGATGATAAAAACTATCACCGTATTTGTTCGCGCCAAGATGCTTTTGAATCATGGCGGGCGTCATTTTTAGACTGCCGCTAGTCTCATCTGCCGCAACAAAAGAACCTTTCTCAGCATACTCGCGAGCCAATTTTCGACATACACTAGCAATCTGCTTTTCTAGACCCCGAAGTCCGCTTTCACGAGTGTAGCCATTAATGATCGCCGTCACTGATGGTTTAGTGAATGAAACGTTTGCTTTATCAAGGCCAGTTTCCTTGATCGTTTTCGGGATCAAGTATTGATTGGCTATGATTAATTTTTCTTCTTCACTATATCCCGACACTTCGATGATTTCGAGGCGATCGCGAAGCGGACCTGGAATCGTGTCTAGCGTATTGGCATTTGCAATAAACGTCACGTCAGACAAATCTATGGCGACACCAAGGTAATGATCGATAAAGTTTTTATTTTGCTCTGGATCGAGAACCTCAAGTAACGCACTCGATGGGTCACCGCGATGGTCCGATCCGAGCTTATCAATCTCATCCAGCATGATCACCGGATTCATTGATTGAGACTGCTTGATACTATTGATGACGCGTCCAGGGTACGCCCCGACGTAAGTTTTTCTATGACCGCGAATCTCCGCTTCATCACGCACCCCTCCCAGAGCGATTCGTGAGAACTGGCGACCCATGGATCGGGCAATCGACTTACCAAGACTCGTTTTACCAACCCCTGGAGGGCCTACGAAGCATATGATCGGGCTTTTGGCACCAGGATTAAGTTTCTTGACCGCAAGGAACTCGAGAATACGGTCTTTGACTTGGTCAAGGCCATAGTGGTCCTCATTCAATATTTTTTTAGTGCTCGAGATATCAATCGCTTCTTCAGACTTCTTACCCCATGGCAGGGATAAAATTGTCTCGATGTGAGTGCGAGTCAATGCAGCTTCACTCGTGTCTTGGTGCATTCGTTCAAGACGCTTAATCTGTCTCGTGACTTCCTCTTTTGCTTCTTCAGTTAGCGCAACACCCTCCATGCGCTTCCAAAGATTCTCAACCTCGTCTTTTCCATCGTTATCACCAAGCTCGTTTTTGATAACTTTTATTTGTTCTCGCAAGTAATGTTCGCGCTGCATGCGGCCAATTTCTTCTTTGGCCTGGCTCTGAATACGCACTTGCATTTGATAAACTTCGATTTCGCGGGAAAGATATTGATGGACTCGACGCAGACGCTCTAGCGGATTTTGCACAGAGAGAATTCTTTGCGCGTCAGCTACTTTCAGGCCGAGGTTTGACGCAACAAGATCCGCCAAACGAGATGGATCTGAAACGTCTTCCAATATCATCAAAATATCTGGAGATAGTACTTTACCGAGTGAAACAACTTTTTCCAGGCTCTCGCGCACCGCGCGAATCAGAGCCTCTAGTTCTGGTGAGGAACTAGCAACAACGGCATCGTTGACGGGGACGACTCGGACTAGCGGGAATCCATCGGCACTCACTAACTCCTGAATACGAGCCTTATGGATACCTTGAATTAAAACTTTCACTCGGCCATCCGGCAACTTTCGGTCGCGCATCACTGAGCAAACAGTTCCAATATTGTAAACATCGAATGGAGCATCGAGATTGCAATCCAATCCCTCTCCTTCTTCTCCGGCCACTTTGAAAGCCGAAAGAAAAATTCTGCCACTGCCTGCACGCGCATTTTGCACGGCATTCACGCAAAGATCCTCATTGATGAAGACCGGCACGATCATATGTGGAAACACCACAATATCTTTAAGTGGAAGTAGGGGTAACTCGTGGGCGAGATCAAGAGCTTTTTGTTCGCCATTACCGCTCATAGTAGACTCCTCGTGCCTGTGACGCGTTAAGCGCCGGTTTGTTCTGGATTTCCCTCGGTTACGCCTTGTTGATCGGCTAACATGCAAGAAATCTTAGTCCGGGTCGAAGAGCGCGCTCCATAACGGTCATGGCCAAAAGTACTAAAGGCGGGAGATCATTTAGGGGTGGCAAGGGTTTGCCACCCTTGGCATTTCGCTAATTGCTTCCTCCAGGCACCTTTACGCTGACCATGGCCGGCCTTACAAGCCGTCCGTGCAGTGCGTAGCCCTTCATGAATTCGGTGTCTACAGTTTCTTCTGTGACATCACCGGATTCAATTCTCTGGATGGCCTGATGGAAGTTTGGGTCAAATAGTTTGCCGACAGCCTCAACAGGTTCCAGTCCGTGTTTAGCGAGGGCGGTGAGAAACTGCTTATGAACCATCGTCAAACCTTCACGAAAACTCGCCACATCGGTCGAGTCCATGTTTTTTGGCGATGCAGGCAGTGCCTTGTCGAAACTATCTAGAACCGGAATCATATCTTTCAATATGGACTCGGTACTGTATTTGATGAAATCCGCTTTCTCTCGTTCAAGACGCTTACGCATGTTATCCATTTCGGCAACATTGCGAAGCAGGCGGTCTTTCATCTCAGCCAATTCTTGGCCAAGGCGCTCGACTTCTGTACCACTCGCTTCTTCGGTCGCTTGGTTGGGGGAAGCGACTGCCTCGGTTGGACCCTCGGCACTCTCATTCGCATGGCTTTTAGCTCCTGCGACTGGGGACTGGGTGGAGTTTAAGTTCTTGTCGGTTGAAGGATCTGCCTCGTGATTCATGATGGTCTCCGAAATCTAATTATTCAGATTCAGAGACGCACTATAATCACGTTTTCACCGTAGGCAAGGTCAGAAAATCCTTTTCTGTGCGATGCCTTTAAAAACCATCTCCACATAATTAAGAATACCGTGACTTTGGCACGTTGAAAGCGGGCAGGATTTTCCCACCTAGTTTGCCTAAATCGACTTTCAGCGAAAGCAAGCAAAATAAAAGGCCGGAAGGTAAATTTTTTTGCATAAGCCCAATTGACAGCCACCCTCGGCCTTGCTATTTCATGAGTCCCGTTTTCGAGGACCAATTATTTGAGCGGCTTTTGAACAATAGCGGCGAATGATAGGTGGGATTTAGTGAAACGGACGTGTATGTGGTTTTTTAAGTCGCTGTCAGAAATGCCAGCTTGTGCTCTAACCTACTGAATTCTAGTGGAGAATTTCCCGTGGAAATGCAGACCGTAAGTAGCCCAATGTCATCATCCAAAATCGTCCCTTCAACTGTAGCTCGCGTCGAGGCTGACTCTTCTCGTTATGCTACCAATCTGCCTTTCTCAGCAGATGGCGAGTTTACCGGCAAGCTAGATAGCTTTTCACTGGAAGCCGTTGTTGAACATAAGATCTCCAAATTCCTAGATCAGGTTGGCGGGATGTACCCAGAGGACCTCCACAGTCTTATTCTCGGTAAAGTTGAAAAACCCCTATTGGCGCAAATTCTTCGCCGCACTGGCGGAAACCAAGTTCACGCTAGCCGTATTTTAGGCATTAACCGCAACACGCTGCGCAAGAAAATGAAGATGCATTCTGTTAAGGCGTAATTTCAATTAATTACTAGACTTTTCAGCAAATGAGCCCGGCCCCATAGTTTCTCACTATGGGGCCGGCTTCTTATTACAACGATTTTTGTTATGAACCAATGCCACTTGAGGATCATGGATGTTTATGATGAACCCTTGGATTTACATACTTCTAGCTGGAGTCTTTGAAATTGGCTTTACCACCACCATGAAACTATCAAACGGCTTTGAACGCCCCCTGTACCTCATACCCTTCTTTATTTGCGCTGTATTAAGCTTTTTCTGCCTCACAAAGTCTTTGGAAGCCATACCTCTCGGCACAGCCTATGCTGTATGGACCGGAATTGGGGCCCTCGGTACGGTTATTGTGGGAATGGTTTTTTTCAATGACGCTGTGACGCCCGCCCGAATTTTTTTGCTGATGACGCTTATCGGCTCAGTCATCGGTCTAAAGCTGGTGTAACTCACGAAGGGCGCCAATGACTGGCAGCTTAAATCTATTGAAGTAAATTATAGAAGGAAACAAAGTTGAGCTGACACGCGACTTTGATGTCATCAATCGCACCATGACGATTTTTGGCAATGATGATCTCGGCTTTTCCTGCTTCTTCGGAGTTTGGATTATAGACTTCGTCACGATAAATAAACATGATTAAGTCTGCATCCTGCTCGATAGCTCCAGACTCGCGCAAATCACTAGTTTTTGGACGATGATCTGTTCGCGTATCAGCACTGCGGTTTAACTGCGATAACACAATAACGGGAACATCTAATTCTTTGGCTAAAGCTTTTAGACCACCCGACAACTCCGCAACCTCGCGCTCACGGCTGTCCGCCCGTCGACTGCTAGTACCCATTAACTGCAGATAGTCTATGATCACAAGGCCCAGACCAAATTCTTTCTTATGGCGCCTCAGCCTTGAACGCAGCTCTACAAGCGAAATTCCACCGGTATCGTCAAGACTAATTGGCATGTTGAGTAGAGCTGTAGAGGCCACATTGAGACGATTTAGGTCATCGTCACCCAGATCACCCTTTCTTAGGCGACCAGAATCAATGCGCCCTTTCGAGGAAATTAGACGCATCATCAGCTGATTTTTGGGCATCTCAAGGCTAAAAACGACCGTTGGAAAACCTTGTTCTGCCGCGTGCGCCGCAAAGTTGAGGGCCAATGCAGTCTTACCCATCGCAGGACGAGCGGCCAGGATAATCAAGTCACTACGCTGAAAGCCTCCTGTCAGTGCATCAAGATCTCTAAATCCTGACGGGACACCTGTGGGAGCACCGTTAGAATTGATACGGCGCTCAATCTCCTCAAGCGTGCTATTCAGGACGTTTTCAGACGAGGTAATACCACCCTGGCGATCCTGTTCGCTGAATATGGATAAAATCTCACGCTCAAAGTCGCCTAGAAATTCCGTCACGTCACCATCGGCTGTCGATGCCCTAGCTGTGACACTTTGACCCATGGCCACAATACGCCTCAAGTAAGCATGCTTCTTGATCTGGGTCGCATAGTAGACCGCATTTTGCGCAACGGGCGCATTCTCCATGAGTTCAATGAGATAACCCCAACCGATTTCCTGCCCTTGCGCATTGGATCCGCGTTTCAAGCGCTCTGCCACAGAAACAATATCCGTAGGATCGTTACTTGCATCAAGCTCCATCATCGCTTCAAAAATACGGCGATGTGCGTCCACAAAAAAATGGTCAGGGAGCAAGCCATCTGCGCAGACGCTACTGAGATGTGCGGGTTCCTTGAGGATAGCCCCAAGGACTGCCTTCTCTGATTCCTGCGAATGTGGCGGGGTAAATCCCTGCATCATACAGACTCGTTCCTGCACCAATCGTTCTGGCTAATTTCTAGGGCTAAAAACTAACCCGCAGAGCAAGAAGTTTGCAACAAACTTCTTGAACCACGGGTTATCGTTGATTTTAAGCTGGGGACTTTATTGGCCCCATCTCATCCGAATTATTGCTTAGCAACAACCCAAACTTTAAACTTCGCGGTAACGTCCGCGTGAAGCTTGACCTGCCCATGGTAAACACCAACTTTTTTGATGTCCTCAACAAGGGAAATGTCACGCCTGGAAACTTTAAGCCCCTCTTGGTTGAGCAACTCCTCAAGCTCGGCTGTCGTTACAGAACCGAAAATTCGCTCGTCTTCACCAGTTTGCTTATAAACAGTGACTGCGGTTTTCTCAATCTGAGCCGCAAGATTTTTAGCCTCAGCCAACAGCTGTGCTTTTTTCTTGTCTAGAATCCTACGGTGATGCTTCAAAGCCGCCTCATTCGCTTCATTGGCTACAGCAGCCATACCGCGAGGCAGAAGGAAGTTACGGGCATATCCATTACGAACATTTACGATCTCGCCGATGCGGCCGAGTGCGGAAACGTCTTGGTTCAATATCACTTTCATTTTAGTTCTCCTGCTTCAACCAATGCCATCATTCGCGTTCGCGGAACTCGTTAGCTGCCTCACGGGCTGCAGTTGCAATTTTTGCAAGCTGCTCTTTCCGCGTAGCAACATTAACGTTCTGACCAATATAAACTGACATGTATCTAAGAACGTCATCATCGATGCGCATCAGACGCTCCATCTCAGCAAGGTTGGCTGAAGTGCCGATGAAGTCGTAATTCACGTAGTTTCCACGGAATGCTTTCTTCATTGGAAACGCGAGTTTCTTCACGCCCCAGTTGCTTTTTTGGAGGATCTCGCCGCCCTCTGCGGTCATCAGTTTCTCGTACTTACCGAGAAGCTTTGTGCCTTCAGACTCTGGAAGATCTGCTCGCGCAATAATTGTTAGTTCGTATTCTCTCAACACTTTAAATTCCTCCCTTACGGATTAAACAGCCAAGCGTCACAATTGCGCCCAGCAAAGGAGCTCACTTCGAGAAGTGCTTAAACTTCTCTTTTATATGCCGACAACAAAATTATTTTCGTTGTCTGAACATCTCTTTCATCCGCAGCTCAACATCAGGCATCACTGCCTTGACGTAATTTGCCGCTTCTTCCGCTGGCATGGGACGGAGCACGTAATCTGCCACATCCATCATTGGTCGTCCATCCTCTAACTTTGGCGGTCGACCCACACCGAGCTTAATACGTCGGAAGTCATCCTTTCCGGACTCCTCCATGATCGAGCGAATTCCGTTGTGACCACCATGGCCACCACCAACCCTTGCTCGAACCTTACCCGCCGGCACATCAATGTCGTCGTGTAAGACGATCCAATCTTGCGAAGGGATCTTAAAGAACTGAGCGACCTTCACTACCGACCGGCCACTTAGATTCATAAAGGTTGCAGGTTTCAGCAGAATGCAAGCCTCTCCGAGCACCTGCCCCTTGGCTAGTTCTCCAAGGAATTTTTCAACTGGACCCGCGTCCCACTTGATGTCTGCACTTAGTGCGATAGCGTCTAGTACCCAGAAACCGGCGTTGTGCCTTGTAGCTTCATACCGTTGCCCAGGATTTCCTAGCCCAACAAGAAGTCGCAAGATCCTTACGCCTTCATCAAATCCACATGCAGAGCAGTGCGCTTGACCGGATCAAGTTGAAGCTCTTGAATCTTGACGGGAATTGTCTTTCCGTCGAGAACCATGTTGAACTTACGTCCACCAAACTTCCAAGCCTTCGGAAGAAGTTTTGGATCAAGCTCTAAGTTTGTAGCTTTACCGCTCTCAAGCATGACCGCAGGAATTTTCCCTGCATTACGTAGCTTATGCGTGTAGCTTTTGCCCGTGCCAGTGCGCAAAGCGGCCTCGATTGTGACATTGATAGCTTCAGACATGTTCGTCTCCAGATCTCAAAAAAAAACAAGTACATATGTTTAGCATTCGCTGAACATCCCGCTAAAGCCAAGGCCTATCGGTGATCTTGAGCTTAAAAAGGGACCAACTTATACAATTGCCTATAAGAATTGGCAACGAAAAAAACGGCCGAAAACGGCCCAAAAATCACTAAACAAACAGAGAACTTATAGAGTCAGCATTGTGGATGCGACGAAGCGCTTTACCGAAAAGTTCGGCTATGCTTAACTGCACGATTTTATTGCATTTTTTGGCCTCAGCCGACAGCGGAATGGAGTCCGTGCATACAAATTCCGTGAGGACTGACTTTTCAATCCTCTCCACAGCCGGCCCCGAAAGTACTGGGTGGCTCACGCAGGCGCGAACCGATGCAGCCCCTTCCTCCATAAGCGCCTGAGCAGCCTTGGTTAAAGAACCCGCAGTATCACAGATATCGTCCACCAAAATGCAGTCTTTACCCCTGACCTCTCCGATCAGGTTCATGACATTGCTTTCATTTGGTCGATCTCGGCGCTTGTCAATAATTGCCAGCCCACAATCATACATTTTAGCGAGCGCTCGTGTGCGCTCAACACCGCCGGCGTCAGGTGAGACCATGAGCATGTTGTCTGTCTTGCGAAAATAGCTGCTAAAGATTGGCTTTGCAAAAAGATGGTCCACAGGAATATTAAAAAATCCCTGAATTGCTCCGGTGTGAAGCTCCATGGTGACAAGACGTGAGACACCCGCAGCCGCAATTAAATCCGCGACAAGCTTGGCTGTGATTGGAGTTCGGGGCGCACTTTTTCGCTCCTGACGAGCATATCCGAAATAGGGCATCACGAGATTTACGGTCTTGGCTGAGGCTCGGCGTGCAGCATCCGCTATGATGACTGCCTCCATGATGTGATGGTTTGCCGGCGAACAAGAAGACTGAATGACGTAAACATCACGGCCGCGCACATTACAGCCCAGCTCCACGCGCGTCTCGCCGTCAGCAAATTGACCAACGGTCGCGGCTCCTAAAGAAATATCAAGATAAGAGGCAATTTTTTCGGATAATGGTCGGTTGGAGTTTCCGGAGAAAATAATCATTTCCGTTTCCATCAAGCGACCCCCTGGCAGAATGATTCATACGGATGCTACTGTAACAAAAAGATTTTAAGTACCCAATGAAACTTTCGGCCTGAATTGGGAAGAATGGCTGGGGCGGTAGGATTCGAACCTACGAATGCTGGAATCAAAATCCAGAGTCTTACCACTTGACGACGCCCCACCAAGGTATCGTCTTTTGCAAGATACAGTGGTGTCAGAAAGTAGCCATAAGGGCCACACGTGTCAAGAGAAATACCGGAAGCCTTAAATCCCCTTAGCAGCCGGAAGCAAAGGGGTTTCACCAGAACCCTTCGCCCAGTAAATCCGCCCAAGTTCATCACAATTTAACTGCCAAGCACCCGTGAATTTTTCGGGTTCCTGTATAATTTTTTCGCTCACGGCATCAACGACCAATGCCTGGAAGGCGCGCTTCAAAGCCCGGCCTCCAAAACGACCGTCTCGGGCCGTTTCGATGAGTCGCTCCCTCAATTCAGCTCCAATATAGATCCTCACAGCTCGATCCTCAAGGCGCTCATTGAGCTTTACGAGCTCCTTATCCACGAGCCGCTTATAATGCGTGATGCCTAGACTATGAAACTCCACAACCTCATCAATTCGATTTACAAACTCTGGCCTAAGCACCTCAGCGAGTGCTTGTCTCATGGAGTCATCGCGACCCTCCGCGTCAAATGCAGGAGCAGGCTCTACCTTCAAATTTGAAGTTAGAATAATCAACGTGTTTGCAAAATCCACAAGTCGACCATTACCGTCAGTTAATCGCCCATCATCAAATGTCTGAAGTAAAATATCCAAAACGCGCGGATGAGCCTTCTCAATTTCATCGAACAACACAACCGAATACGGTTTTCGACGCACAGCCTCAGTCAATTCCCCTCCCTCGCCATGTCCGACATAGCCTGGGGGTGCGCCGATTAATCGTGCGACATTGTGCTCTTGCATATACTCCGACATGTCGACACGAACCATTTTTGCATCATCATCGAATAACTCTTCAGCCAGTGCTTTCGCTGTTTCTGTTTTGCCGACTCCTGTCGGACCAATGAACATGAAAACACCAAGAGGTCGGCCAGGCTCACTGACGCCAGCCCTTGAACGCCTTACGGCCTTACTGACACTTCGAACCGCTTCGTCCTGACCAAAGACGCGAGACGAAATACGTGACTCCATCGCCATCAGCCGCGCAGCGTCTGACTCAAGAAGTTTATTGACGGGCACACCCGCCCAGACACCGACCACTTCGGCAACTTCACGACGGCCAACGATTTGCCTCAGGAAATGATGTTGCTTTTGCAACAAATCTAGCTCTGCCTGACTCGCCTTAAGATCAGCCTCAACTTTGGGAATCTCAGAGTACTGAATCTTGGCCGCAAAATCATATTCACCATTTGCTTTTGACTGCTCAAATAGCTTGATCAGTTCCTGTCTTTTGGCCTCGCTTGCCGTGTGACGATCAAGGATATCGTGATGAGTACGCCAGATCGCATTCATCTGATCAAATTCCACTCGAGCTTTTTTTAATTTTACATCAATCCCTGCAATGGCCGCCTGACTCTTCTGCCCTGGAGTAATGGCTTTACGCTCAATCTCCAGCGACTCAATCTGCCCACGTAATGCATCCAACGCTACAGGCATGCTTGCGATTTCAAGCTTTAATCGGCTACAGGCCTCATCCAAAAGATCTATTGCTTTATCAGGCAACGTCCTGGCGGTTAAATAGCGAATCGACAAGTCGACAGCAGCCAAAACGGCCTCGTCATCGACCTGAACGCCGTGGTGTACTTCGTAATTTGCTTTTATGCCACGCAAGATCGCAACCGTAGCATCACGTCCTGGCTCATCTACAAGAACCGGTTGAAAACGACGTTCAAGTGCGGAGTCTTTTTCAATATGCTTTCGGTATTCATCGAGCGTTGTGGCCCCGATGCAATGCACTTCGCCTCTCGCTAATGCTGGTTTAAGTAAATTAGCTGCATCGGCACCGCCTTCTTGATTGCCTGCGCCGACGATCATATGTATTTCATCGATAAATAAAATAATTTGACCTTTGTGACTTTCAAGAGCCTTAATTAAATTCTTTAATCTATCTTCAAACTCACCTCGAAATTTTGCGCCAGCCAGCAGGCCACCAAGATCAAGCGATAAAATTCTTTTGCCTTTAACCGTCTCGGGAACTTGACTTGACGCAAGTCTAAGAGCCAAGGCTTCGACCACCGCACTTTTCCCCACTCCCGGCTCCCCGACTAATATGGGATTGTTTTTCTTCTTTCGTCCGAGAATTTCCAGCACACGCCGAACCTCGCTGTCTCGTCCTATGACTGGGTCCAGCTCACCACGTTCAGCTTTTGCTGACAAATCCACCGTAAACTTCGTTAAGATGTCATCGACTTTCTTTAACTCCGCATTTCCAGCGTCATTAGTTTTGTTGGATTTACTGTCTACACGTGTGCCTGCTTTGGCATCTTTGCCCGACCCGGTGTCTGACTTTAAATCATCAGGCACGTCAACTCGATGCTCGTCACCAGGGGAAGCCGAGGATTTTTGAATGGCAGTCTTAAGTGTCGTCGACTGTTTGCAAAGTGCTGCCCAAAGTGAAATCTCATGAATCGCTTGACCTTGACCTGCCTGCTCGACCTCATCGAGCGCGGCGTCAAGCCTGACGCCAAATCCGACCCTGTCAGTACCAAAAACTCTTGATTGGCGACGAAGGTGGGTCTGCAATGCCTTCAGAAAAAAATCTAGGCTCTGCTTGGGAACAAGCGCGGACTGATCGCGCAACAAGGCAAAAGCAACATGCTCGACTTCAAGGGATTGATGGCCGTAACTTTTGGCAAGCTGAAGCCCTTGATGAAATGCTTTTTGGCATTCAAAGTTGTACTTACTTAGATCCATTCAAAGCCCCGCTGTAGGCGGCAAACACAAGGCCGCTGCGGGGGTATCGGTTAAATCCAAATGGGATGAAGGAGAAATCGTGGGGTACGGGCAAACCATCCAAATTCATTAAGAAATTATTTGGAGCCCCGACTTTTCTCAATAAATCTCATGCGCAGGTCAATGAGCAACTGGCGCAGCAAGCTCTCCTCTTCATCTGTCAGATTTCCTTTTGTCTTTTCTGCAAGCAACGCCAAAATTTCAATGTTTTGGTGAGCCATTGGCATATTCAGCACTGGCTTTTCTCCCGCAGCAGGTGAATCCCCGAGGTAATGCAGAGCAGCACCAGAGAATCCTAAAATCAGACCCCTAAAATCAACAGCCGCGCTCGATTGTTGTGTCGACATCACAAAACTCCTTATTCTCAAGGACTAACTATGGGTTATTTGCCATTTAAGGCGCAACAACAAAGATGGCTCCTCTAATGAATCTCGATTTGCGCCCGATACCCTGCTCCGAAGTTTTCATTTTAAAATTGGAGTTTTAGGCCCAAGCAATGGTCGCTAACACCCCCCAAAAAAAAGGCGAAACGAGAGCCGTTTTATACGCCGTCTCAGGGCATGGCGGCGACGGCGCGATAAAACTGCGTCGCGATGCCACAATCATCGGCCGGGAAAAGGGTGACGTTTTAATTAGTGATCACGAAGTGTCGTCGACCCACTGCCAGATTCAAAACATCAATGGTCTCTATCATATTTTTGATATGAATAGCACTAATGGCACCTTCGTAAATAAAACCAGGGTCGTGAAGGCACGTCTGAATCATGGTGATGAAATCATGATTGGCAAAACCGTTTTTAAATTTTCCCTAGAAGAAGACGTCAAAGTTAGACACATCACTACCATTTTCCGAGGAAATCAAAATCCTGAAGGCGGGCCGAAAGGCAGCTTGGTTGACACCTTGATTGAAGGTGAGGTCCGTAAAAAGCAAAACTACTCACTATGGCTTGCCATCAAGTATGGCAACGGCTCGACTGAAACCATTGAACTGCCTCAAAAACAAGTCTACTTGGGGCGGGCCACTAGCTTCGGGCAGTTTGAAAACGACGTGGAAATCAGCCGTAAACACGTTTTAATTAAACTAAACGATCATGGCGAAGTCTTCGTCGAAGACCAGGGCTCCACCAACGGCACCTTCCTAAATGGCTCCAAAATCAAGGGCATGCATCCTCTAAACTCCTCCGACACCATTAGACTTGGTAGTATCGAAGTCAAAGTCAGTGTAAAAATCGGTTGACGAGAGCCCCCCTAAAGTGTGATATCTGCGGTCCTGTTTTTATATGGGGATGTGGTGAAATTGGTAGACACGCTGGTCTTAGAAGCCAGTGCCGTAAGGTGTGAGAGTTCAAGTCTCTCCGTCCCCACCATTAAAAGATCAATCAAAAAATTCGTTAATAACAGTGACCAAAAGCAGGCATCCCGAACACTAGCCAAGCGTCATCTTATATGGATGCGCGCACCACAGCGAGATCAATGCCTCTTGCCTGAATTTCTCGATCGGTCAGCACTCCTGACGTCATAGCCCTGTCAAAAAAATTTATGAGGCCCAGCACACTTGCGCGGTCATCAAAGACTCCACCCACGTGACTGGCTTGAGAAGCTTTGTCTGAAAACGTTTTTAGCCTCGTAACGGCCATATCAAGTTCCTTGAGAACAAAAACATGATTGGCCACGTGCCGAATTGGCAGTTGGCTTGGGTGCAAATCCCACCCCTGATAAAATCCATTGGCAAGGCTTCGCATCATTTGCTGATAGTTGTATCGCCAAGCGTTTTGAAAATTTGAAACCGAAACATCTGTAGATTCTTTTGGAATTGTCGGCAGACGACTAATAATGCCATCACTTAGCCCGAGCCCAGGAGCAAGACCTGCGACCACCTGCATCCACATTCGAGCAAAGTCACAGGCTAAGTGGTCAATCGACTGCCCAGCACTACCAATACCCAAGGAAGACGTGAAGTCATAAACCCCAAAATGTAGACTCTGGCAACGTCCAGCTGCAGAGTGTAAAAATGAAGGGAGTGGAATTGAACCATCAAGTGCCAAGAACGCTTCTGGGGATTCAATGATGAGCTCAACACCAAAAAAACCGTGCCCAAGCTGAAATTCCCGCTCATAGCTTTCCAGAATATCGACTAGCGTCGCCACCTGCTCAGCATTCGTTACTTTTGGTAGAGTCACCATCAGCCGCTTGATGGCGCTAGTCTTATCAAAATGCGCTGCAAATTCGGTCACAAATAACGCGAGTGTACGCAAAGAACGACGCATGGCCGTCATTGATAAAGGTTTAATTCTAAACCCAACATGCCGCGGGGTTTTCTGTGCCTGACCAAGCTTTGCAAGAGTCATCGCTGCGGATTTAGCATGCTGATCTTCATCTTCATCAGACCGCATGCCGTAGCCATCTTCAAAGTCTATGCGATAATCTTCGAGAGGCTCCGTTGAGAGCTTGCGTTTAACGCGATCAAAGACCTGCTGGGAAAAATCGTCTGACCAGTTCTCGGCGCATAAAGCATTAAGCGCGCGCGAATCCTTAGCGCCGAAGTTAAAACTTTCCCGGGCGATTTCTGAAATCCGAGAGAACGTATTTTCAGTGAGCAGATGAGCTCCACCGTACATGACATGAACTGGCTGATGATGGAGATGGCGCGGGGCGATCAATAAGGCTTGGCTAGCAGTCGCACGATTAGCGTGCTCTAACTTTTCAATCTGGTCTGAGAATTTATTCAAATCAACTATGGACACCAAACACCTCAAATATCTGCTGCAGCTATCATCTAATTTCTGATTTCAATGGCCTTAAAATTAACAAGTCCGCTGACTTCCAATTGGACGTCAGCGGACTTGCTTTTTTGCGTCGTAGCCTCGCAAAAGACTTGTCGCCTATTACTTGCGACCTAGCCCTGCTTTCGCTTCAGTAACAAGAGCGGAGAATGCCGCCTTGTCAGTGATCGCGAGATTTGAGATCACACTGCGATCGACTTCAATACCACGCTTTTTCAGACCGTTGACGAACTCACTATATTTGAGTCCTTCAGCACGGGTTGCTGCGTTGATACGAACGATCCAAAGTTTTCTAAACTCACGCTTACGTACGCGACGATCACGATACGAGTAACGAAGAGCGCGGCGGACCACGTGGACTGCCGTCTTGATGTTGCTCTTACGCGTACCGCGGAAGCCCTTAGCCAAGCTAAGGAGTTTCTTCCTTCTACGTCTTGCTTTAAAACCACGTTTTACACGAGCCATGATACCTACCCTTATCCGTTAGGAAGACAGCGCATCACTAATCCTAGATTGGAATCATCGACGTAACCGCCCTTTTTGAGCTTATTTTTACGACCACGATCCTTCTTCGTCAGAATGTGACGCTTGTTGGCGTGACTGCGCTTGACCTTACCACTTGAAAGCACTGTGAAGCGCTTAGCGGCTGCGCGTTTGGTCTTGATCTTTGGCATATAACCACCTCAAATCACTGATTAAAATCACCAAAATGACGGGGGCCACCTGGTGAAAGTGAAACGATGATGTATCACTTTGACCTATGAGGTGCAAGATTTTCTTTTTAGATTTGCGGCAATTATAGCCACTCACACATGAGCGCTCAGGGAGAACGCATGGTATTACCGCACGACGATGGCGGCCGCGCCAGATGCAAGAGCGGCCTGAAAGCTAGGCTTCCACGCCGAGGAGGAGATCTGAATGACGCCACGCTCCTGACTAATCCCTGATATCACAGGAAAATCCTCACCCGATGCTGCGCGGGTGTTCGGGGCGTCGGTCTTATACCATTTAACGACCGGGGCACCGGCTCCGGCAAGAGCCGCCGAGTTAGCTAGCTCTCGACCAGACTCGTCAACAATACGCACGATGGCGGATGGTTTTGAACCTTGTGGCAGTTGTATCACCACGGCGGAAGATTTAATGTTTGAAATGTTTTGATCACTTGCCGCGACAAGCTGCGGAAGAATTTTCTCAAGTGGTGCCTCGAGAATTACTTTCACGCGACTATCACCAAAGTAGGTCGTAGAAACCGATACTGTGGCTTGCGCCAATTTTGATAATTTTTCGCTGGTAATCTTATGCCCATGACCCAGGCGATTGGACAAAATGATTGGCAGATTGCGTTCGGCTAATTGAAGGCCATCAGCCCAGGCCCGCTGTTCGGCAGCTCGCATGGAATCCTCAGTTTTTGCCCACTGTCCTACACCGTAAAAGCGGACTTTTCCGGTGCTCCAATTAATTTCGTAGGCTCCATCGCGCTCAAGTAAATTGGCTGCCTTGCCCACATTGGACCAGAATTGAGAAAAGCCAAGAACTACAGCTACGACAATCAATTTTTTCATCTTTATCCCTCGAGCAGTCAATGAGTTCACTATAATGACTTCGCTAGGAGGAATCTCTACATCTCGGCTAGGCCGATACGGACAGCGCTTACGTCGTCATGAGGCCGCTAACCTCAGAAACGAACGTTCTCGTGCCGGCGATAATTCCCTCACCCTCTATTTGATAGGATAGAGCTGAGCCACTGCCAGCTAAAGAGGCAGAACTTGCCGAGATACCTTGAGATTTAGGGTAATTGATGACAATACCACCAGCCTCCTGCACCAAGAGACTGCCTGCAGCAACATCCCAGGGAGCCAGCCCACGCTCCCAGAACCCGTCATAGACGCCACTTGCCACAAGTGCCAGGTCAAGGGCAGCCGAACCATCACGACGGATGGACTGACAGCGCTGGGCGACCCTGCGGTATCTTTCAATCTCCCGGTCTAAGTCAGCCCCAATCGTGTAATAAAATCCAGTCACCAGGAAGCATTGCGGGAAAGGTCTTTCCGCCTGAACCTGCATTTTGGTGCCATTGCACGTTGCACCGCCTCCATCCACAGCGAGGTACTTTTTCTGATGTGTGGGGTCCCCGACGCCGCCAGCAAGAATTCTCACTGCACCATCTGCTTGGAACTCTCCATAGCCAATAGAAACGCTAAAAAATGGGAATTGATTGGCAAAATTGGTGGTCCCATCCAGCGGATCGACGATCCAGACCCTTTGCCCTGGAGATCTGCTCACGTTTTTGTATCCTGACTCCTCGCTAACGACGGCATCATCAGGAAAAAATTTACTAATTCGGTCTAAGACAATTTTCTCGCTTGCAAGATCAGCATCCGTAACAAGACTGGTGTCCTTTTTCATGCGGACATTATTTGCGCCACCAAAGCGCCTCAGCAGCTCTGTACCCGCCAAATCCAGCGTTTCTCCTATAAACTGGCGCAAATCAGTCACGGTTTAAGCTCCTGGTCATGGTTCTAAGAATTGAACAACCCCACCCCATGATATCCTCAAAACCCCGCGGGCGGTATAATTCACTGTTTTAAATCTGTTTTTTGTATGAGTTGACGGCTCTGAACCGCTCCCTGTGCGGATATTACTAATTTGCAACTTCCTCCAGTATTGACTATGGTTTATAAGGTTGCTCGGGAGTATTTTTGCGGTAATTTTTTGGCCTTCAGGTCGTTACAATTTTTTGGAGCTCCCAGCTAAAAAAAAGGAGACTGGACCATGTCCATGACAGAATATTTGATGCTTTTTGTGGGCTCTACCGTCGTCGGATACATATTTTTTCTTATCATTTTGAAAATTTTACCTGGGCGCCTCTCGGCAAGCCACAGAACGCAAAAAGCGGAAGTTCTCGCCGAGGCAAAAAAACAAGCCGACTTTATTTTGGGCGAATCCCAGAACACGAATCAGGCCAAAAATCAGATGCTTCTTGAGGAACTGAGTGAAACTCTTACCGACCGCCAGGAAGATCTAAAACTTGCTGAGGAAAATCTCAACATCTTGGAAGGCCAGATTCAGCCCTTATCCACCCGGGTCCAGAAACTTGAAAATGAACTTCAGCAAATTGAACAGCACACAGAGTTCGCAAACTCCACCTTTGTTGGTAAGAAAAATTTAGTCGATGCTGCTGCAGAAAAACTACGCTCTGAACTAGAACAAGCTAGTCGGACGGATGCTAAACAGATCCTAAAATCCCTGACCGATAATCTCGTCGAGCAACGCCAGCTTGAATCCCAAAAACTTCTTAAACTTTTTACTGAAGAACTAAACTCCGGCGCTAAAAGAATTGCAGCCCGCTTCCTTAGCCGCTCGATGTCTCGCTACACTCCGGAATTTCCATGGCCGAAGATGACAAACGCTGTGGAGGTCGAAGACCGTAAGGTATGGGACCTACTGGCAGAAGACTCTACAGGCCTGCTCGCCAAGGTCAAAGAACTTGCTGGTATTGAGGCTGAATTCCATCAAGCGCGAGATGTTGAATCTCCTGCCATCATCAAACTCGCAGGGGGCATGGGTGTAGAGCGCGAGGCTGCACGATTGGCTTTAACTGAAATTGTAAAAATGAACCATCATACCGCGTGGCCAAAAATCGCTGAATTTTACAAAAAACAGCGGGAGATTTTGGATCAGCAGGCACTAAAAATGGGGCGCCAGGCAGTCTTGGAGCTAAGGCTGGATGACATTCACGTGGAAGTGCAAAAACTCATTGGGTATCTTAATTGGCGTACCAGTTACCGCCAAAATCAATACCTACACTCGTTTGAAGTTGCCATGCTGGCCGGACTTGTCGCCGAGGAAGTCGGTGTGGATCCTTCAGCAGCCAAAAGATGCGGTCTTTTGCACGATATCGGCAAGGTCCTTGATTACAGAATTGAAGGCAGTCATGCCGTCATCAGCGGCGACTATGCTGATCGCTATGGCGAAGAGCGCTATATTTGCGACACTTTGATGAGCCATCACAACGACCTAGTGCTGGAAACTCCTTTAGCTCACGTACTGAAAACTGCCGACACCCTTTCGGGAGCAAGGCCTGGAGCAAGAGTTAACCTAGAAGAAGGCTATCAGGACCGCCTACGAGATATCGATGATGTTATTAGAACATTCCAAGGCATCACCAAATCCGCTATCATGAATGGCGGTAGAGAAATCCACATCGAAGTCCATCACAAGCGTGTGCGCGATGAGGACATTGAAAACCTCACGACCGCTATTGCTCGAAAGCTGGAACAAGATGTGGCGTTCCCGGGTCAAATCAAAGTCATGATTACGCGGCGATTTGAATCTAGCACGGTGGCCTAAACCAGCCACCCACCGTAAATCCACTGACAAGGACGTCACGTGAGAATAGATTTTGCTGAAATTAATCAAAAGATACGCATTTACCACTCGGTCAACCGATTTGAAGCCGCTGAAAAAGCTCTGCTGACAGCTATCGACGAGTACGGATCCACAGCAAATTTGCACAACCTCTTAGGGGTTACCTATCATAAACAATCAAAATTTGCCGACGCCATTGTACAATTCACAAAGGCTCTCAAAATCAACCCTAACTTCGTCGAATCTGGTCTCAATCTGTCCGCCACATTTTGTGATCTAGGACGATATGAGGATGCCAAAAGCATTTTTTCTGAAATTCTAGCTGTCACTCCAACCAATAAAAAACAACCTGACCTGATCCTGGGGCGTTTAGCGAACCATCACGCTGAATGTGGAAATTTGTATGCGCAGAATAACCTGCCGCACGAAGCCATCAACGAATACAAGAAGGCGCTATCGATTTTCGAAAAAATGGCTGACGTAAAATTAGCCTTGGGACAACTTTACCTAAAAACAAACCAAATGGATCGCGCCATTTATGAACTTCAAGACGCCGTCCGAACATTCCCCGACGAGGCTGAATCACATTTGTGGCTAGGGATTTGTTTATGGAAAGCCGGACGCCCTGATGAAGCCGCCCGATGCTGGGAGGCTGCGCGCAACTTAGACGATTCAAGCAGTTTGGCATCGGCGTATTTGAACTTTTCACAAAAATCCAAATCTAAGCCCTAAAATTCTCGCCCTTTAAAATCCTAAAACTGGGCCAATAACTCACAACTCAGTGCCTCACCCAAGGAATTGGGGAGCTAACACTCAAACCAACGAGATTACTGCCGATAAATGACCCAAGGCAGCCTTGGGAATAAAAAAATGGGACAACAAATTCCGATCAACAATATCAAGTCGATGACGGTCCTGGTGATCGACGATCATTTTAGTATCCGCAAGGCCATCAGGCGCGTCTTGCTTGGAATGGGCTTTGGCAATGTAACCGAATGTGCCGACGGATCTCACGCCATAAATGAAATAACAAAAAACAATGTTGACCTGGTGATTTGCGATTTGTTTTTGCAAAATGTGGACGGCTTCCAAACCTTAAAAAACATAAGATCCCAGGATTTTAGAGCTGATTTACCAGTTATTATCATCACAGGCGAAGACCACAAAGACGACATTGTCAAAGCAGTGGATCTTGGTGCTGACGACTATATTCTGAAGCCCTTCAATGTGAAGGACCTGGAGAAAAAAATTCAAACCCTATTGTCGAATTATTTTTCGCCGCCTCCATTACTTCATCTCCTGCGTCAGGGAGACAAACTAAGCCTAAGCGGTCAATTTCAAGATGCCCTTAAACTATTTGAAGCGGCAGAACGCCTTGACCCGGAAAGCGCACGCGCAAAATGCAGCAAAGCGCTGATTTTATATAAACTTGGCCACATTCCAGACGCCTTGATGGCGCTTCAAGCCTCCGTAGCCATCAATCCGACCTACTACAAGAGCTTTCGTGCGATGGCCAACATCTTAATTGCTCAGAAGCAACGAAGTGCAGCCGTGGAAGCCCTCAAAAGTGAATTGGAGCTAAATCCTAAACAGCCGGAACGGCAAATTCTTTTAGCAAAAAACCTGCATCTTTTGGGAAATTTGGAAGGGGCAGTCAGCCACTACCGAATCGCACTCAACGATAACATCAAAGACAAAGAGGCTCTGGTGGGTATTGCCCAATCCTACGAGAAACTGGGACAATTTGACTCAGCCATTGCTTACTACCGGCGAGCTAGACGCTACCACCCAACATGGACAAAACCATTAGAACTCATAGTCAAATTGCTTGACACAAAAAATGATCCGAACGCTGCGATCACATTTCTAAGCGATGAAATACATCAAAATCCGGGCCGCCACGACGCGCGACTCATGCTGGCAAAACTTCACTCTTCGAGAGACGATCACCCTTCGGCCATTAAGATCCTCGATCAGGGGCTTAAATTTTCTGGGAGAGAGCCATTGCTGCTAAAAGCAAAAGCTAAATTACTCCTTACGGCTAACAACATTGAATCTGCGTGCCAAGTCGCCCAAAGCCTTGCCGAGGCCATTCCATCGGACTCAAATCGAATATTTTTCGCGTCCTGCCTGATGAGCGCACATCGCCATCAAAACGCGTATGATACACTTTTTCAATGCCTTCACGAAACGACTGATCGACCTAAAATTTTAAAAGCAATGTCAGAAGTTCTACGCCACATGGATTGCACAGCACAAGCATTAGTGACTCTTCAGCTTGCCAAAAAAGCCGCTGGACCGAGCGCTCACGCGCAATTCGACGAACTGATTCATCAAATGATGTTGGGCGTTAAACAGAATAGGCAACTTTTAGACGAAAAAAAAGCTGGCTAGGAAAGCCAAGAACGAACGGCCTCCCAAAAAGATCTTTTTAAGACTGGATTGGAATTCATGGCCTCTAATGTGGGTGCCTTCATTATTGTAATCTCTCGAGATGCAAAAATTTGGTGTTCAGTTTCAAACGGACCACCCTGCAAATCTTGATTGCACCCCGCGAGGGACACCACGCGAGAAAGCCTTGGCATCAGAGTTCGCAATTCTTGAATCAAAGGGATCGCTTGACCTTCATCTACGACAACCCATGAAACGGTGGAATCCTCGGTACTAAGAGCTGCCGCTAATTTCACGACTTGTGATTTTATATCTTGGCCACCAGCCGATGCCTTGGCGAGAATAACAACATGGCTTCTCGCATCGACACCAGCACCTAACAAGACAAACGGCTGGCTACCAGGGGAGTCGAGCCCCCGATCAGCCAGCCAGGATTGGTATACGGACGTCGTCACCGACAAATGACCCTCAATTATTATTAACGAGGACCTTCTTCATATTCCGCATCAACGACATTGTCTTTGCTAGATCCAGTGTTACCTGATGCCTCTGTTCCAGCAGGCTGTCCAGCCTCGCCACCTGCCGCAGCACCCGCAGCCTTATAGATGTTCTCCGCCATTTTATGCACGCGACTTTCAAGATTTTCGCGAGCCTTCACAAGCGTATCGTAGTCCTGAGCATCTAGTTTTGACTTCGCCTCGCTAACGGCGGCTTCAAGCTCAGACTTAAGATCTGCTGGGACTTTGTCGGCATTGTCTTTTAGCATCTTCTCTGCTTGGAACACGAGACTATCAAGTTGGTTGCGTGCCTCAACTGATTGACGTTTCTTCTTATCGTCCTCAGCATGCACTTCGGCATCTTTCACCATTCGTTTGATTTCATCTTCGCTCATGCGAGTACCGGCTTGGATGGTGATTTTTTGCTCTTTACCAGTACCGACATCTTTGGCCGAAACGTTCAAGATACCGTTTGAATCGATATCAAACGTCACTTCAATCTGAGGGACTCCACGCGGAGCAGTCGGAATATCTACTAGACTGAAACGACCGAGCGACTTGTTGTCGCGAGCCATTTCGCGCTCACCTTGGAGCACATGCACCTCAACGGAAGTCTGATTGTCAGCGGCCGTAGAAAATACCTGACTTTTCCGGGTTGGGATCGTCGTATTGCGCTCAATAAGTCTCGTCCCAACGCCACCAAGAGTCTCGATACCGAGTGACAGTGGAGTAACGTCGATGAGCAATACATCTTTCACATCACCAGCAAGAACACCTGCCTGAACCGCAGCACCAACAGCCACAACTTCGTCTGGATTCACAGACTTATTAGGCTCTTTGTTAAAAAACTCTTTGACCTTTTGCTGAACCAATGGAATCCGCGTAGAACCGCCTACAAGTAGAACTTCATTGATATCCGTGTTGCTAAGACCAGCGTCTTTCATTGCCTGACGACAAGGAGCGAGTGTTTTCTCAACGATGCTAGCGATCATCTGTTCGAATTTGGAGCGAGTCAGGCTCACATTCAAATGTTTTGGGCCAGTTTGATCGGCGGTAAGGAACGGCAGATTGATGTCTGTCTGCTGAGCAGAAGAAAGCTCGATTTTAGCTTTTTCAGCTGCTTCTTTAAGACGCTGGACAGCCATTGGATCTTTACTGATGTCGATACCACTTTCAGATTTAAATGTGCTAGTCAGCCAATCAATCAATAACTCATCAACGTTGTCACCACCAAGATGGGTATCACCATTCGTGGCAAGAACCTCAACAACGCCATCACCAACTTCAAGAATAGAAACGTCAAACGTACCACCACCAAAGTCGTAAACTGCTATTTTCTCGTTAGTTTTTTTGTCCAATCCGTAGGCGAGCGCAGCAGCTGTCGGTTCGTTGACGATGCGCTTTACATCCAAACCAGCAATGCGACCAGCATCTTTGGTTGCCTGACGCTGACTGTCGTTAAAATACGCTGGAACAGTAATGACAGCTTCTGTCACTGACTCACCCAAATAGTCCTCAGCAGCCTGCTTAAGCTTTGATAACACCTTAGCAGAAATCTCCGCTGGGGTGATCTCCTTGCCGTCGATCTGAAAGGCAGCCAGGCTATTTTTACCGGCGAGCACCTTGTAAGGCATCTTATCGCCTTCTGTCTTCCGTTCAGAATAGTTACAGCCGATGAAACGCTTTGCAGAATAAACGGTCTTGGAAGGGTTCGTAACGGCCTGACGACGCGCTGCCGCACCAACCAAAACCTCTCCATCTTTCGTGTATGCAACAACCGAAGGGGTTGTCCTGTGGCCTTCAGCGTTAGCGATAACCTTCGGCTGGCCATTTTCCATGACAGCAACCACCGAGTTGGTCGTGCCCAAATCGATACCAATAATCTTACCCATAAAACAACTCCTTGTAATTAAAAGGAAATTCTAAATTATTTAGTCTACCCCGCCGCCCATCAAAACTCTGTTCTGGCGGTTTAACCCAACTTAAGGCCGGCTGTCTACCTGTCAAGCCCCCGGCCTAGCGAAAAATTATGCTAAAATGGTCAAAAGGGGGAATTTTCAATGCATGAGTTAACCTGTCCAGCGTGTGGGTCGCCGTCGCAGTACAACTTGCGTGATTACGTCATGAACTGCCCCTTCTGCTCGGCATCCTTCCGATTTGACATGGAAACTGGCCGAAAAGAGAACTTCGGCGATCACTATATTGTTCCTAACACCCTTGACCAAGTGCGCGTCAAAGAGCAGGTACTTGAGTGGTTAAAACGATTGCACCACAAGCCCGGAGTGGCCGACAAAGAATTCGTGGTCCTGGACATTCGCGGCGCTAGCGTGCCGTTTTGGGTCGTATCATTGGAAATCCATTCTGTTTGGCGCGGCCTCGTCCAGCGGCAAAAGCGCGGCACTGATGCGAAGCTTGGGGCCGAGTACCTCACTGAATCCGGAAACTTTCGACGCACCTACCGCTGGGCTGTGAACGCTCGCTCAAATATTTGCGAAAATTGGGGCATGGAGAAACTCCATGAGCCCAAAGAGTCGGTAAAAGTCGTCTGGGATGGTTTTCCTCTAGACTCCACTTATTCAAGGGGACGCCTCACCCCTGAGACACCAGGCGAGAAAAGTGCCTACGAACGCAGAGAGTTTTTTGAATTTAAGTACGCAAACGGACTTCCGATTCTCGGTTGTCAAATTAATGAAGAAGAAGCACTTCGCCGAGCAAAAACACACACCGAGTGGTATCACTACAACATCGCCCTATTGCACACTGATCACCTGATCGACTGCCGACACGAGCTCGACATCGCTGGCGTGCAACTCATCAACCTACCATTTTGGGAAGCCACCTACGCATACCGCCCTACAAACTTTCTACGTCATTTTTACAAGCCTGTTGAAAAACACGTACTGATTGAGGGCATTAACGGCGGCGTCTTAAAGGGAGAGCTTGGTCTCATCCACCGCGATAAAGTTCAAATCAATGCAGTCGTAACTGGCGTAGCCGCGCTAATTTTCTTCCTACTTGGCGCTATTTGGACACCGGCCTTCTTCTTGGTCTCCCTGTTTTTTGGAGCCGTCAGCGGTCTTAGCGCCTATATAGCAATGGTCAAACTGGAAGAACGTGAGCGACATCTGACTCACGTCATGACAGATACAAGTAAGGGCAATGCAAAGGCTAAGGAGCTTTACGGATAATCGCTATTGCGGTTTTATCTCGCATACAAGCGAGCATAAAAAGCAGCATGATGACTAAAACAAGCAACACCCGCCCCATTGGCTTTGAGGCGGTGAAGACCTCGGGGATGCTCACTTTAGCAACTGAAAGAGTATCTTGATATCTTGCTACATGAGCTACTGCATGCATGACCCAACGGTTGGCACGAATAACCACAGCGTCAAGCCAAGACTGGTCACTTAAGACGGTGAAAATATCCAAGGGAAGAAGCAACCCAAAAATCACTTGAGCCAAGAGGTTGACCGGGGAGCTCAGTATTCCTGCCGATCCAAAAAAAAGCAACGTCAGCGCAAAAAAAATCAATTGTATTTGCAGCGTTTGAAAAAAAACAGCGCTCACAGATTTTAAATAACTAGACTCAAAGAAGGCCATCAATATTAATGTTCCGCTCCAGGACATCAGCATGCTCCAAGACAACAAATGAACCGGGTAAAAGACTGCTTGGAAAAAGAAAGTCGCCAAAATTCTAGCTCGTGCCCCCCCCGAAAATCCCACCATAGGCAGCACATTGGCTGTCAAGAAAGCAAAAAAAGCCCTTTGCACGGACTGTGAAAACCCAACTGTTAAACAAAATAGATACAGAACAAAACCAGCACTCAATGTCGAAGCACACCAAATTCTAGCCCACGTCAGTATCGTAATTTTTCCAAAAAAATACGGCAACAGGCCGAATATTCGCATAAAAAAAAGAAGCAAAGCTGCCACGACGGATAGATGTCCTCCACTCAAAACTAAAATATGCAGAAGACCAAGGGATTTAAAGGCCTGCAAATAGGATGCCGGCAATTGCCCCTGATCTCCGGAAATAAAAGCTTTGAACCAACGTGAAATGTCTGTGGGGAATCTGGAAATTTTTTTGTTGAGTTCCTGCCTTAGGCCAGCGCCTAACCGACACCAGACACCTCTTTGACCATTCGCCGCAGTCACCATCACCGCAGCTCCACCACGCGACGGACCGCCTCCATTAGCGATGCGCACCACGTCACCTGCCAAGGCTAATCCGCGTGCAACGTAAACCCGACCCCGATCGACGACCAAGAGTTCACTGACGGAGTGACCACAACCGGCAGACCAAATCACCTCACCCTCCGCATCAAATCGTGACCAGGGACGAGGTGAGTGGATAAAACCCCAAATCAAACCACATATCATCAAAAAAATGCGGACAACTATGAGGCCTCGTCCAAGAAATAAACCTACGGCCACCAGGCCTAAATAAATAATTGGCAAGACCAGGTTTATCGCTTCAAAGACGGCACTTTTCACCTCAATGACACCACCAAGCATGGCACCCCACAAAACTCCAACCAGCGACATCACAAGCATTATTTCCTCTTAAATTGTGCGTTCACCAATACTGTGACCAATATCAAATCTTCTCGAAGACAACGACTGGCGCCAAGACTTGGTAAATTTCATGAAAGAAAACATGCTATGCTAGACATTCGGACCATTTCCACCATCCAAAGGATCTTCAATGTCCGCAGCATTTTCGATCCCAATTGAAACAGGACTCTCGGAGCTACCGAAACTGGCTACGTGGTATAAAGCACGTATAACCCGGCCCCCAACCTTAGAAAATCCCTGCGAATTCCATATCTGGATAATTGCGAAAGCGATGCAGTCATCGCCCACATTGCGTTTTCGGCACTGGGCATCAGGTTTCGATCAGATCATCGCATCAACATCGAACATGCTCGCTCATGCACTTGAAACTGATGAGCTAGCCATCACTCTGGGTATATCTTTACCAGAGCTTTACGGATTTCTCGCTGAATCAGCCATTCACCAGAATGAGGGTCTCCTTGCATTCCAACGCCTGCAAATACTCGCCGATAAAACTCATCTTGCGGCATTTAGATTTCTTGCTGCTTGGACTGCTTTTAATTGTGATGATTTAGACCTTTGCATCGCAGAATGCGAAAAGGTGCATGAGCCTTTTGCCCCGATTCACACTTTACTTGGTCAAGCGCTTCTTGAGGCAGGAAAAACAATAGAAGCCATAGAATCTCTAAAGGTGGCGATTCAGATTACACGCAACGATCCACTGCCTATAGTGCAACTCATCAAGGCTTATATTGTCGTAAAACTCGAATCCGAAGCCATGCGCCTCATCGAACAATGCAGAACCCTCGTAGGACATAACTTAGAATTAGAGTGCCTTGCCGCTATGACAATACTGTCGAGTCCTCAGAAAAATAAAGATTTCAGCGAAAAAACTCTCGCTGAAATCTACCGTTATCTACATAGCACACCTACCGACATAGATGCTTTTGCGATAGGTATAGAGCTCTCCACTCATTTAAACCTAAAAGATTGGGCGACGCGATTTTCTGAAGTTATAGATTTCACACCTGCACTTGATCCTGGCGCTTTTGCTAGAAGTCTTGCCAAGGTATTAAAAAAAATCGGAGAGCGTCATTGGTATGACCTCTCCGGAGTTATTATAGACAAAGCCTCAAAGCTAACGCAGTCGGTGACCGCAAATGCAATTATGCAATAGCACCAGCAAACGCTGCTGATTTATTCTCACGACGAATTCCCAGATCTTCGACCACGGCAAGAACTTCATTGCGACGAGCCCAAACAGCCTTCATAAATCCAGCATGCAGTCCGTGCCCAGACTTGTAAGCTGTAATTTTTCCAACGATTGGGCCTCCGAGAAGATACAAATCACCAACACAATCTAGAAGCTTATGCCTTACAAACTCATCGTCAAATCGAAGGCCTTCTGGATTTAAAACCTCATCGTCAGACACAACAACCGCATTTTCAAGGGAGCCACCCAGTGCTAGACCCGCGCGGCGCATCGCGTTCACATCATTAATGTGACAGAACGTGCGGCATCCGGCGACCTTCATAAATGGCTCACGGCCCATATCAAAGCGGAAGGACTGACGTCCGATCGCTTTCGATTTAAATTCAATCTGCATTTCGAACTGAGTGGACCGTGATGGTTCAACCCTGATCAACTTATCACCCAGCTTGAATTCAAAAGCCTCACGTACCACAAAGTAGCGACGCTGAGCGTCTTGCGAAGCAACACCAGCCACCACAATACGTTCAACAAAAGGAGCGGCGCTGCCGTCCATCACTGGCACTTCTGGCCCGTCTATTTTAACAAGCGCGTTATCAATTCCAAGACCGGCAAACGCGGCCATCAAATGTTCGATCGTGGCAACTTTTGCATCGCCAAGAGCTATGGTCGTATTAAGATCGGTCGACTGAATATTGCTAACGTGCGCGAGCACACTTGGCATTCCGGGCAAATCCACGCGCTTAAAAACAATGCCCGTGTTCACAGCAGCAGGAAGAATCTCCATACGAACAATCTTACCCGAATGCAAAGCAATGCCACTTAGCTCTACTCTGCGTGCAACGGTATGTTGTTTGTCTGAAAACATCTTAAAAATGACCCTCTGCTCTGTCAGTAGGCGCTGGATTTTATGCAGTCTGTCCCAGCGTCCAAAGTAGAGGGCTGCAATAAATGGGCCAATAAAAAACAACTAGATTATTTTTATAAGTATATGAAATTAATGTTTTATTTTTTTAAAGCCGGTGAGGATTTAAGAGGTGTGTCCATATGTACACAGGCCCATCAATTTTGCCCGTGGCTTTATCGACACGGTCAAAAGGCGCAAAGACGCCGACCTATCCGTCAAGAGCCTGCTCCTCAAGGTAGCCTGAAATTCGGTCGCTGCCCAGGTCGACACCGAGCTCAGATGGTACCGGTGACGCGCCCGGATAACCCCACGCTAGTGTGACAAATAGGTCGGCAACGGAGACTGATTCTACCGCACCAATCTTTGATAGTAATTCCACGGTCTTTACTGCAAAAGCTTCAAAATGTCTTGAAAGTCTTGCCGCAGAGACTTCCAGACGCGCGACGTGACTTGCTTTTGGCAAACGTACTCTTAAATCCGCCATGGAGGCATTCTTTGCAAGCCAGTCTATTTTTCCACCTAGTGATGCCATAGCCTTCGGAAGGTCTGAGTGATTGGCAAAACTTCGAATCAGCCCATCCCACCTTGGAACATCAGATGCAAAGCCCCATCCAGACGCGGCTAACAATTTGCACTGCTCTACCAAATCAGGCCACAAACCCGTTTGAGCCAAACCCATCATCTCACTGAGCAATAGAAATCGCAGAGCCACTGCCATCGAAACCTGGTGAGGCCAATTTTGGCAATGAAGCACACCATTTGACAAAATATCCGCAACTTCAAAAGCGCCATTTAACGATTCGGCAAGATTGTCGTTGTCTTTTGGATCATATTGGTAAACAGCTTCAGACCATCCCAAATTTGTCTGCCCAAAATTCCCTGACAATCGGTAGCGCGAGAGCAGCCTCTGAGGGCCCCAACCAAAATCGATCACATCGTTACTCTTACAAGCCATCCAAACAGCTGAAAGCGATTTGACGTCACCAATCATCCAGTCCACTTTACCGCGCCACGAGTCCATAACTTCTTTACGAGAAACACCCCCCCGCTGCGAGCGACTCAGGACGGTTTCAACGCCTTCCTTCAGTGCGTCTTCGGAAGTGGCGCTTAATACTAAGCGAATATTTCTAGACAGTAATGTTTGAATCATCATATGTGGCGGAACACCTGAGCTAAGATCGACGACAACAATACCATCCCCCTGCGTCCACCACCGGTCGTGTGACCCTAATTCATAACGAGTAATGCGCCTAGACAACCAAGCCCGATAGTCATCAATGAGAACGCGCGCCGCGCCACCAGCACGAATCGATGCCATCGCTAAGGCTCTTGCCTGCATATTACGTTCTTTTAAAGCTACGAATCCAGACTCTAAGTGACTAGATGCGATTTGACGCCGGCGAGTTTGTAATACCGCACGATTTTCGATGACACCCAAAATATCCGGCGTTTCATCCAACAGTTCCCTGCGAGTTGTTGACCTTAAGTTTGAGACCGTGGAAGACTTGGTGATCCAGGTTGATAGTGTTTCTAATCCGCTTTGACCCGCCCACTCCTGGCCTTGCAAAACAAGCGAAATAAGTCCAGCTGCGTATGCATCTTTTGAGTGAAGAATGGCATTACGCTTTGCATCTTCAAGTGTTTGGTAAACCGTGAACTTCCTTAATCCGCCACTAGCGAGCGGAGGAATCAAGTCAATGTAAACCTCTGGAAAACCAATTTTTGCATAGGGATTGGCCCAAATTCGGCCGTGGCATGCGAGCGCTAAGTCCCACCATGACCCAAGGCAATCTTCTCCGGAAACAAAAAACCACTTCGCCTTGGACAGGCAAATTTCGACTAGCAAGAGATGGACACGTTGAAAGTGTGCGACCAAATCCTCCCAGAAATATTTCGCCGTTAACCCTTCCAGCCAAGCACGGTGGTAATCATGGCAAGGGTGAGCGGCTCGAAGTAGCACGAGCGTGCCAACTTCTACCGTGTTCAACACATCTTCTAATTCAGTTACAAACGGGTCTGACGCGGGGTCGTACAAAGACCCAACCCATTCCACCTCAATGATCCGTAGATTTTTCACGACGCACCATCTAGTTCTTTTTTTATCAACTGCAGCCTCGCATTAGCATCGACCAGATACATCACGCTGTCACTAGGCGCTTCCGCCACAAAAGACACAAGATCGCGCATTGGATGCCAACCTAATACTGCGCTAGGAATGCGAAGCTTCTGTTGCACGGTTGACAACGGTTCAAGTTGATCAGCCAACCAAAGCGACATCCCTAGCCCCGGTGTAGAAATCCAAACTTCTGGACATCCCTCGCCAAAGCGAAGACTCCGTAAGTGCTCCTCTTGAATTTGCGGGGCCCCACACCAACTCTCAGGTTCAAGAACCGCCAAGCGGTGCAATCGCAAGCCAACACCTTCTGATGATACACCTAAGTGCACGTCAAATGCCGCTGCAAACCAGGAGGGATTTCTCGTCTCAGATGTCATCCCGGAGCGAGTTTGACGAGACCTCCAGGCCCTACCAAGACTTGACAACGCTGAAATGCGGCCGAGATCATCTGTCACTAAAAAGCATCCTCTGTTTTCCATTCGTTCTGCTGCTGGACTCCAAAGCTTTAATTGTCTCGGCAGCACTTCCGCCGCAAAGCCCGCATATCGCGCTGCAAAAACAGATTGAACACTCTTAAACCAGGATGGTGAGGGCTGATTCCAAGATCCAACAAACAAAAATTTTGTTTCTTCGGCCACATCGGCCATAAGTTTTAGAGGGTCAACATGCTCTAAACCATTTTGGCTCTGCATTGAGAAAAAAGCCAAATTATCCTTCGCATCAAGATGATCTGGTGACATGAAAATTCTGGGTTGGGATGTGCTCTTGTTTTTTTGCACTCTGGCGGTCATCGCCACACCATCAACCCACTTGGCCCAGTCGATTCGTTTCGGCAGGTAGTCGGCTGGCATCGACACCATGCTGACTTCACCAACACGAAGTTGTAGACAAAAAGCCTCAGCGACCTGGGTTTGCATTCGCAAGACCCTCTTCTAGACGTTGGATTCCAGCGCGCAATTGACTAATTAAATTCTGAGATCTTGTGCGGCCAGCGAGTACATTCAGCCAATCACGCACCACAATCCAATTCTTGAGCTTGATGGCATTGCTGATTAATCCCTCAATAGCTTCGACAAACTCGTCATTTAATTCTAAAGTTTTTTGAAAATTCTCATATGCTAACTGAGGCTGCCCCAACTGCTCGTAGATGGCGGCTATTCTAAAATGCACAATGGCGCGCGTGTTTTGGTCTTCAACAACCAGAAGCGCAGCTCGCAACACTCTCAGACAACCGTCGAGATTTCCGAGGCGATAATAAGCCTCGTAATGAATGGTGGATGTATCTAGCGTACTTCCGGAACAATACTCCTCAATGTATCTGATCGCTTCATTGCAATCGCCAAGTTGATATAGGTATACAGCGGCGAGCTCTTGAGCATAGCGAAATATCTCTTGTTTATGCTTTGCACTCGCCAGCAGCTTCTTGAGCACATCAATGACAGCTGGCCAATCTTGAGACTGAGAATATAAGTTGCGAAAATATCTCAGCGCCTTGGCGTTTTCAGGATGAATTTTACGGAGTTTCTCATAAAACTGGTGAAGCAATTTTTCATTATGCGCTTTTTTCTCAAAAATAAAACACAAGCGCTCAACGGCGGATATTTGATCCTCTCGCTGCGAAAAAACATCCCAAACCCCCTTCAATAGAAGGCTTTCGGTCTTGTACTGTTCCGATTCAAGAATTTTATCGAGGACTAGGCTGCGAAAATCCGCGTATGACATTTTTTTTGAGCGAACTAAGTCCTTACTCACCACAGACGCAGTATCGACATCTTCTAAATAAAATATATTTACGCGAATCATCCGCAGATAATCATCTAAAGATGTTTCTGCCTGTAATTTAAGGTGAGCACTGACTGTCTGGAACCAGGCTGACCAGCACTCGTGATCTTCCAAGACCTCCAATACCGGCAGATATTTTTCAGAACGCACAAATCCATCTGAGCTTGCAAGCTTAAGCGCTTGATCAATAGACAGTGCCTCAGGAGCGTCCGACATTTCTGAAATCCTTAGCTCTTTAGACCGGCTAGAATAAGTTCTGAAGCCTTCTTAGACATCTGTCCGTAGTCGAAAACTTTTTCATCAAATAACCACTGAAGACTCAGGCCATCCACAACAGCAATGACAATTGATGCGTAGGCATTTGAGTCAACTTTTTTAAAGGCACCTTTATCCACCCCGTCTTGAATGACGGTGGCCGCAGCTTCCCGGAATTTGGCATAGTGAACGGCGATCACTTTTCGAATTTCCTCTTTTTGGTTAATCTGAGTCCAAAAATCCATATTAACTTGATAATATTCCTTGGTATTTCTGACGATTTCAAAGCACACGTCGATGAAAATCTCCATCCGTCGCCACGGATCCGTAATGGAACTCATTTCCTCGCCAAGCACCCGCTCGATATCACCGGCTACTTTGTCGAGCACACACATCATGAGCTCGTCTTTATTCAGAAAATAATAGTGAATGATACCCTTGCTCACACCGGCGGTGCGCGCAACATCTTGCATCGAAAAATTATGGTAGCCGTGCTTCGTGATACACTCCACCGTTGCTCTGACAATTTGTTCTTTTCGTTCTGCTGCAACGTCGTGCTTGGACATAATTAAAACGCCCCACTTTCTCCATTAATCTCAGCAAGATGGTACCATTGTCTTGGGGGGTCTTTCAACCTCCCGGAAGACTTGATAGCATATTAAGGCTCTGGCTATTTTCTTTGGTCGTTGTCGCACGACTTATCGCGAGGCAAAAATCTATGCGCTGCCAAATTTTAAATGCTTTTATTGTGGCTAGCACGGTTCTTAGCGCAACCAGCTCCTTCGCTGCGGAACTTGTTTGGACGCACTACGGGGTCAGACCACTCGCCATGGGCAATGCCTACGTGGCGGTTGCAGATGATTACAACGCGCTTTTCTACAACCCGGCAGGCTTAGCCAGGCTAGAATCATGGCACGGAGAACTGTTTAATCCGCAATTTGGAGTCTCATCTTCAACCATCAATACGTTTGAAGACTTCTCGAAATTGTCTTCATCGCAATCGTCGAGCGTAGATTCCACCTTGAGCGCGTTTGAGACCCTGACGGGAAAGCCTCAGTGGATTAACCTAGGGCTCACGCCACATATTGTTTTCCCAGGTTTTGGTTTAGGCGTTGGTCTTGATATTGGTGGCAGCATGGTGATTCACCGGACCATATCAGCCGACTTAAATGCAGGTGCTACAGCTCTTGTGCCTATAGCATTTGCAAAAAACTTTTTTGAAAATCGCCTTAGTTTAGGTATGTCGCTGAAAGGCGTCTTTAGAAGCGGCGTAGACCGCGAATTCAGTCTGGCTGACATTACGGCCTTTTCAAAAAAATCCTCAGACTCAAGCGGTAAAGAACTAAAAGACTACGTCGTAGGGGGACAGGGTTTCGGGGTCGATGTCGGCATGCTCTTCACACCAATATCCACTGGTGAGCCGACTCTTGGCGTCAGCGTGACTGACCTCGGGGGAACTCCCTACAAAGCCTCAAGCTCAAACGGCGTCGAGCTTGGCGCGCCAAAGCCAAGAGAGCCGTCCCTCAATACCGGCATTAGCTTCAAACCAATTAAGACCTCAAGCTATTACGTGCTCACAACCATGGACGCCCATGCGGTCAACCAACCCATCCATTTCTCCAAAAAATTGAACTTCGGAACAGAATGGGGATTTGGAAGTGTGCTTAAGCTTCAAGCTGGACTTCATCAAGGCAGCTTGAGCGGGGGCTTTCAGCTCGATGCATGGCTTCTCGTCCTGCGATTTGCAACTTACGCCGAACAACTGGGTCACGTGGCCGGTGAAAGTGTGACAGCTGCCGATCGCCGCTACATTGCGCAAATCAAACTTCTTCTTTAATCGCCTAGGCTTAAGGATGCACACCATGCTAGCTCGCACTAAAATTCAAAGCAGCTGCTTCTTCTCTGCATTGTTACTGACAGCAAACAGTTACGCCGCTGGACTTGAGACACTTTCAAAAACCAAGTCAGAAGGCCCCTCCGCCAGTTCATCAACTCGTGGCGCCAAGCCAGCAGAGGCCACCACCATCACACCCCCGCCCAAACCAACCCCTGTCAGCCCGGCAGCTGTGACTCCAGCGGCCGTGAATACAAAAGTTCAGACCCCCTCAAGCCCGCCTCCAGGCAAAGAGCCCGATGCTGAGGAAGATGACGACGATAGCCAGACCAAACCTGTGACCAAGAAAAATCTGAAGCCAGCCCCGGTTAAATCTGAGCTAAGTAAGAGTGTAGATAGCCGTTTATCCCTTGGAACATCATTGGGCTGGGCCATCGTAAAACCAGCAAAAGGCACTTGGAGCGGTCTTGGAACGAGCGACCTCTCTGCGCGCTGGCGGGAGTCTCACAAAGGGGATGGAAATCTATTTATTACAGCGCGTTACGCACCTTTTAGCGGCACCTGGACAGTGGATAAGCGTGACTATGATACAACTTTGCATGGTATTTTTGGTGGCGCAGAATTGCACAAACCGACCGTTCTGTTCGGGGACACCAACCTAAAAGCCGGTGTGGAACTAGGTTACATGTTGGTTTATGCTGACCCTCAAGATAAAGCCGAGGCGGCAAGTGACGTTAAAGGCGGCAAGTTCAACCTTGCGGCTCACGGCGGACTTGAGTGGAGCCTTCTCTCCGATAAGGTCAAGGTAGGACCGTTGGTGAGAATCCATGTCGTCGGATTTTCAATGATTAACTTGGGTGGATCGATTCATTTTGTCTTCTAAGTATCTTTTTCAAGCGTTAGGTCAGACCATTTTGCGCCACAAGAGGTCTTTAGCCGTATTGCCTTTGTGCCTTTCATTCTTATCGATGCAGGGATGTATCCGTGACAACCTCGGTGGCAGCCTGACTGTGCGTTATCTTGAGGAAGGCTCTTACGAAATCTATAAAATCGCCGGTGAAACCCCGCTTCAATTCGTTTCTGAAACTCGCAGTAAATTCAATGAACGTGTAGCCCTGTTGCCAGGAAGCTACATGGTGTTAGCCGATTGTAGCAGCGAAATTGTAAATATTTATCCTGGCTCAGACATTAACCTCATGGCTCATCGTGTGAATTTTGTTCCACTGCAAGCCACCTCGCCGGACGATAAATTCTCAATTCAGTGTGTACGCTCAGAGAGAACTCATAGCCGACAAAATTTAATGAATCAGTTTTCACTAGCGGTCTTGGCCGGCACGCGTGATTTTCTCGTTGGCATGACGCCCTTAAGACTCGATCTTTCACCGAACGGATTAGGCGCAACCCCCTCCGAAAGTCGAGTGATTAGTCAAATTCTCTCAAGTATTTCCATTGAAAAAGCAGGGCAAGCGCCATTTGATGATTTTTTTGTTTCTCCGGTTGGCGGTGTGACCCCGTTTACTGAAAATCAAAAACCAGGCTCTAAACTTTTTGTTCTAAAAGGTAAATATGATGTTCAGCTCAATGGAACATCCATGACCATGGAGCTATCGGAAGGAGAATCCAAAACGATTGCACCAGGTACACTTACTGTTACGACAAGCTCAAAGGTGGATCTTGGCAAAGCCGAACAAATCAGAGGAGCGCCGCTTTACGCTGAAATCAACGGCGAGCACTACATGAATCTGAATACAGCCTATCCCGTGCTCCCTGGCACCATCAATGTTCGCCTTGCCACCTCGTTACGCGCAGCAAAATTCGACGTCGAAGAAGGCAAGGCTCTAAAAATTCACGCACGCAACGTCTTCATAGACCTTGGTTGCGCTGATCATGACTGGGCGTGCCTGGGCTCAAAGAAGGTCAGGCTATTTGAAAAAGGAAAGAATTTTCATTTCGCTGAATCACAAACGGACGTGCCCATTTTATTTTTCGAAAAAGACGTCAACCTTGGCGTCGAAGGCTCAAGGAACATCAAGTACGTGTTATCAGCATCCGATGATCAGCGTCTGAAAGTTGGTTTTCTGGAAGTCAGCGCCACCCCAAGTCACAAGCCGGGCGTTCTGACTGACCTCATGCGTGTAGAACCAAAAAACCCAGGACTTACAGGCGCAAGTCTGGACATGGTACTAGACAAACCTACCGTGATGCCGCTGATCACTGGTCTCTATAATTTATCCCAGTACACGTTTTTTACGTCAGATGGTAGTCGACGCAAATCATCACAAAGTTTTTATATAAGCGCTGGAAAGCGCTCTAAGCTTGAAGTTCAGACGTTCCTCAGCGAAAAGAAAATGGCCATCATTTCGAATTTTCCAGAAGAATCTGCGCGACAGTAAAATAATTTAAAAAATTACCACCCTCTGAAAACCCTGAGCCGCAATAACTCCATGGGTTATTTAAATTTTAAAACAAACGTTTTACGCAGAATTCATCAAATATTTTTTTCCTGAAAAAATGAAAATTCTCCCGCTATTTTTGCGAAACCGCTGAGAGTGATAGCGTGTTTTGATTTTGCTCGACTTCTCTGACTAATTTGCGCCATTTTTAAGGCACTTCCTTGTGCTACAAAGCCTTCACTGCGCGGGTTTGCTCGATTTTCGGTCAGATTTTTTTCCACAGGTGTCCACAGGGTGTTTTTCAGGGGCTGTGGATAAGTCTTTTTGAAAATAATAGGTAAATGGCACAAAAAACGTGAAATTCTTCTGTCGTGATCGGACCTTAAACCCAAAGTTCATTTTGAGCCAAACACAATATGTAGCGCTGTGGGTATCGTGTTGACACAATATATTGTGTGTCCGCTCTTGACACCGCGCTACCGGCCTCGTATTCTTTTTTGTAGAGAGCAACGTCTAAAAACATGAATAACGAACCACCCCATGTGACGCTAACTGCGTGACAATAGGTAGTTTTTTGCCAAAGCACCAAAGGCTCTTGCAACAAACACCTGACTGTTCAACAAGGGACAGCTAAAACATCGGTGGGGAAAACCAAGGAAGGGACAGGTCATGAAATTCGAACGCCGCTTTGTCAAAACGCCGGGACAGCCGTACGAAGGTATCCGTTTTGAGGATCGTACATCTGAACTAAAAAACTCCGACGGCAGCAAAGCCTCATCATCACAAAAAGTAACTGTCCCAGAATTCTGGAGCCAGGTCGCAACGGACATTATGGCTCAGAAATACCTGCGCAGAGCAGGCATTCCTAAAATCGGCGCGGAGACCGACTCCCGTGAAGTATTCCACCGCCTTGCTGGCTGCTGGACAGACTGGGCACGTCGTTTTGGCTACTTTGATAGCGACTCCGACGCGGCAGCCTTCTATGACGACACTTGCTACATGCTAGCCAACCAAATGTGCGCTCCCAATAGCCCACAATGGTTCAATACTGGCCTTTACTATGCTTACGGTCTCAAGGGCTCAAGCCAAGGTCATTATTATGTAGACCCTAAATCAGGCGTCCTACAAAAATCAAAGAACGCTTACGAGCGCCCCCAACCTCATGCTTGTTTCATTCAAGCCGTCAAAGACGATCTAGTGAATGAGGGCGGCATCATGGATCTTTGGACCCGTGAGGCCCGCTTATTCAAGTATGGTAGCGGCACTGGCACAAACTTCTCTGGCATCAGAGGCGACGGTGAGCCTCTAGCGGGCGGCGGTAAGAGCTCTGGGCTCATGAGTTTCCTTAAAATCGGTGATCGGGCAGCCGGAGCTATTAAATCGGGCGGCACCACAAGACGTGCTGCAAAAATGGTCTGCCTTGATCTTGATCATCCTGATATCGAAGAATTCGTAAACTGGAAAGTGGTCGAGGAACAAAAGGTCGCAAGCCTCGTCTGCGGCTCGATTGTCATCGAGAAGAATCTTAAAGCGATACTCGCAGCCATCCATGCTGGTGGTGAGTCCGAAGAACGCTTTGATCCGACTAAAAACAGCAGCCTACTCAAAGCTATGCAAGCCGCTCGCCGTGAGCAGGTCCCGGTCAACTACATCCAGCGCATTGTGGAGCTTTCAAGACAAGGCATCAATGACATCGAGTTTGAGACCTACAACACCGACTGGACCAGCAAGGCATATCTGACTGTGGCTGGCCAAAACTCCAACAACTCCGTTCGCATCCCGAATGATTTCATGGACGCTGTGGCTGCCGACAGTTCTTGGGAACTAAAACGTCGCATTGACGGAAAAACACACAAGACTATCAAGGCAAAAAAACTATGGGATGACATCGTTCACGCTGCTTGGCAATGTGCGGATCCTGGTGTGCAATTTGATTCGACCATTAACGAATGGCACACTTGTCCAGAAGATGGACGCATCAACGCCTCTAATCCATGTTCTGAATACATGTTCCTTGATGACACGGCCTGTAACCTTGCGAGCTTGAACCTTCTTAAGTTTTACGACGCTAAAACAGGTTTTGACATCAAAGCATTTGAACACGGCTGCCGCATCTGGACGATGATCCTTGATATCTCGGTGCAAATGGCGCAATTCCCCTCTAAAGAAATAGCTCAGCGTAGCTGGGATTTCCGCACTCTTGGCATTGGCTATGCAAATATTGGCGCGATGCTGATGCGCATGGGTATTCCGTACGGATCACCTGAAGCCGTGGATATCACGGGAGCGATCACTGCCATGATGACTGGCGTTTCCTACCGGACGTCTGCAGAAATGGCCAAAGAACTTGGCGCGTTCCCGCGATATGAGGCGAACAAAGAGCACATGCTCCGCGTCATCCGCAATCACCGCCGCGCTGTTTATAGTGATGCTAGCTACGAAGGTTTGACGATTAAGCCTCTAGCCATCAACCAAAAAACTTCGTTCAAAGACCTTCTCGGTGCGGCGAAGAAATCTTGGGACGACGCTCTCGAGCTTGGCCTCAAACACGGATACCGCAACGCACAAGTATCTGTCATTGCACCGACAGGAACTATCGGTCTACTGATGGACTGCGATACCACAGGTATTGAGCCTGACTTTAGTTTGGTCAAATTCAAGAAACTTGCCGGCGGCGGTTACTTCAAGATCATCAACCAATCGATTCCTTTTGCCCTAGAAAAACTAGGTTACTCCAAAAATCAAATCGATGACATGATCGGTTACTGCCTCGGTTATGGCACCCTCAAAGGCGCTCCACACGTCAACTTTGAAACCTTGAAGGCAAAAGGATTTACGGACGAAATCCTGATGGCGATTGAAAAAGATCTTCCGCAGACTTTTGACATTACCTTTGCATTCAACAAATTCTCTGTTGGTGAAGACTTCTGCATCAATACGCTAGGCATTAAAAAAGAAACCATCGATGCGGCGGACTTCAATCTCCTTCGCGCCCTTGGTTTCACCAGAGAACAGGTCGAAGCCGCCAACGAATTCGTCACCGGCAGCATGATGTTAGAAGGTGCACCGCATCTGAAGGAAGAACATCTGCCAATCTTTGATTGCGCCAACAAATGTGGACGTAAAGGCAAGCGTTTCATCTCAGCTGAGGGGCATATCGTCATGATGGCTGCAGCCCAGCCGTTCATTTCTGGCGCCATCTCGAAAACCATCAACCTTCCCTATGAAGCCACGATGGGAGATGTCTCTGAGGCCTACAAGAAAAGCTGGAGCCTCATGCTAAAAGCTAACGCTCTCTACCGTGATGGCAGTAAGCTTAGTCAGCCGCTCAATGCGACGGCTGCCACTTGGATGGAAGCAGCAGAAACAGCTGAAACTCCAGTCGAGAAAGTCAAAGAGATCACAACCAAAGTCATTACGGAATACGTACGTAAGCGTCGTTCGTTACCAAGCCGTCGTGCGGGCTACACTCAAAAAGTCAAAATCGATGGCCATAGCATTTACCTAAGAACTGGCGAATACGAAGACGGGCACGTGGGCGAGATCTTCCTTGATATCAACAAAGAAGGCACCTTGCTGCGCTCGATGATGAACTGCTTTGCAGTAGCCGTAAGCCTTGGTCTACAGTACGGAGTTCCTCTAGAGGAGTATGTGGATGTCTTCACGTTCTCACGATTTGAACCAAATGGCATGGTCCAAGGCCATGACAATATCAAACGTGCGACGTCTATCATTGACTTCATCTTCCGCGATTTGGCCATTGCATATCTCGGGCGTAACGACTTGGCGCACGTCACTCCAGAGGATGTTCAAGGCACACGTCGCCACATGTCCAAAGGTGTCAGCAAGGGCGTTGCGACTTCAGTCATGGAAAGTGCTAATGAAGACACTGCTCCTGTATTGATGCAGCAAAATCAAATTGGTTTTGATGTGTCAGGCGGCGCTACAAAGACCGTCACCACAGTCGCTACGGCTGGTGTGTTTGACGAGACGATATATGAGCGCTACAACGCCCGAGCCGAAGCTCGCGCTAAAGGCTACGAAGGTGACCCCTGTCCTGAATGTGGAGCGTTGACGCTTGTAAGAAACGGTAGCTGCCTAAAATGCAACTCCTGTGGAACCACGACCGGCTGTAGCTAAGTCGCAGTAAGACGTTTTAAAAGTTTTCTCTCCCCCCGTGGTGATGAGTCCTAACCCAACATAGGAACCTTCACTCACTACGGGTTGTTATACCCTCGCCCCGTTGGTGCTGGTTTTTGCCTTCCCCTCTCCCCCCGGTCTCTGGTGACTGGTCTTCTTGGGTCCGACTGGACCTAAGAAGGCCAGTGCCGCAAACCATCGCAAACCATCCCAAAAAATCGGGAAAATCTACCACTAAAAATTTACTGAGCTTTGCAAGCAGCCACGCTTTGAGGAAGACCCTGAGCCTCACGTGCAAAATTCGCACAGGCAATCATCAGCTCGTTATTTGAAACAGTTCTTGTGGCAACAATATTTTTGACCATGAGTTCGATCATGCCGTCTAGTCGTGCGCTGATATCGGCTTTATTGATATAAACATTAAAGTCATTGAGCCAGCGAATGAGAGCATCCATTTTTTGACTCGATGGCTGTCCACGGTGGGTACTATCAAGAAGTGACGCCATGACGTAACCGAGTGCCGTTGCGATGTCATGCTCATCATCAAACGCTGGATCAAGCTTATTAGCTGGCTTGAGGGGCACAGCACGTCCCTCAAGGATATCGATAATTCCTTTTGAGATTCCCTTCGGACTCCCACCAATCGTAAACGCGCTTCCAAGATCACGAGTGGCCTCAAGAGACAGCACACCACGAAGTTGATTAGGCGCGCCGTCATTGGTGTAATATCCATATAAATCAGCAAATAACTCATCCACACCACTAAAAGCCATGGACGCTATGTCGCCATCACTCGCCAACTGGATTGCGCTTTTTTGGCCTCGGCGCCGTGGCAATATTTCAGCAAGACCTAAGTCACGATTTTTGGAATCATTTAAAGATAGTCCGACCGAGGATCCAAGGGACACATGATGACGAAAGACGTTATGCCCGTATTCATGGGCCATGACAAACGGCACTTCCCAAAAATGCAAATGCGCTTTCTTATAAAAATCAACCGAAGTTGGCAGAACTTGAAAGATTCCAATGCCATCTCCAGATTTTGATGACTTCATAAATGTCGCGTTGTCAGAGTCTATTTTTGTTTTATTTAAACTTGAATAAACACGCTTAAACTTAGGCAGAACAAGCAAGATGCCTTTTGTCAGATCAGGCTTTCGACTTGGGACCGTTTGATATAGATCGTAAGCTCTCGTTGCAAAGTACTGCGATGTCAGCGTCACTGATTCGATGGTATCTCGCTGGTATGCAGCATCGGCGCGACACATTTTTACGACAGCGCCAGCAGAGTTGTTGGCTTGACTTCGTTTACAGTCATCTTCTGACTTGGTGCAGTCATAATTCATGACAAAATTATAGATCGCTCCGATAATCCCATTTGACTCAACATTTTGATCTCCAGCAGCATCAGGTGTCCCACGTAATTCTACGCGTCTTGGAATTGCATTCGAGCCTGTCCACTGCCAAATTTGTGCTGATGTAAATGCCACGGAGCTTCCGGTTTTTTGGCATTCAGCATCCTCAACGTCTAAAAACATGGCGCCTTCTTCAGTCGTCGTGCGCGGAGGTAAAATATTATTTTCCTCTTGGGGATTATCATTTTGTGGCTTTTTTAAAAGTCCACAGGACATGAGGTGACTGGAGGCAATGACTAACGCGATTGTCAGCTTGGCAGAAGGGCGCATCAACATGAAAAGCTCCGGAAGGGGGACAGAGGTTCAAGCGCAAGGGCGCCTACTGAACCGCCATGCAAATTACCATCCACCGGAACTAGTCAATAAAAACAAAGTGATACGGCTATCCTCGTCTTGAGAGACTGTTAAGCGAGTTGACACTTGTTAGGGAAGCAATGAATTCCATAAGCTATAAGGTTGTAAGAAACCTTGCAGCCTCGCGAATCACCGGCAACGGGATTTCATGAAAGCCTTTAAATGGAATAAATTCACCTTTAAGCCCCGCATCGGTCAGCATTTTATAAAGCCTCTCAGCATGCTTAAAGCCAAGCACAGGGTCTTCGCTACCGTGGCTTTGAATAAATGGAATCTTGCGATGCCTTTCGGCGTTCTCAGACCACACCTGCAGATTTATACAATTGCCACTAAAAAGTAACATCGCTGCCACATCGTCAGGCAAAGTCAGCGCCAACTGACAAGTCATCATGGCTCCTTGGCTAAATCCGCCAAGAATTAAATCCTCTGATTTAATGCGCAATGCTTTGATAAATGACTTAAGCCGCGTCTCTGCCTCCACCATTCCCGGGGGGCAAACGTCCGCAAAATCCACGGCGTCACCACGCATCGCTGCCTGTTCGATTTCAGCCATCCTGATGGGAAACCACGCGCGTCCTTGGACGTGAGGGCCAATCGGCACTGCTTCGGTTCCGTTCGGAAAAATCCAATTAAATTTGCCTGATGGATCTAAATAACTATGCAGCGGTGCAAGATCATTCATATCAGCGCCAAAGCCGTGTAACATTAGTACGGTTTTCTCCGCTTTTTCACGGATTAATACCTGACACTCAATGCCGTCGATAACGTTAGAAGATAATTTCAAGTTACTTCCTTCTAGAATTACTTTCATGAGTCGATTTGCTATACTTAAACCAGAACTTACGATGGCCACGATTTTTAAAGAATTTGGATTATGATTAAGCTCGTCACTAGTTTAGCAATAGTATTCGTCGCTTGGCAAAACACAAGTTGCACATGGCGCTCCACAGAAAATTCAAACAAGGAACTAATTAGCGCAGAAGCTTCCCGCAACGTTGAGCGCTGCCGTATTGACGAGCCGATTCTCATGCGCTGTGAGTATGAAGCCTGGGGTAAAAACTCTGTGATTGTCCGAATCGATGGGACGAAGATTAATTACAGGGACATGAGTGACCGGACCTCAAGCTCCGAGCTTGAATTTGACCCACAATTTCCGGGCAGTGAGTACTCGATCGGAAACGTCAAAAAAGACATTATATATAAAAAATTGGAAAAATCAGGTTACTGCGCGTTTTCTGGAATTTTTTCGCCTAAAACCAAAGAGACCGACGTCAATAAGAAAATCCAAAGTCACACAACATTGACATTATTTATACCTCCGAGCATTTTGGTCGGTCTGGTTGATGAAGGCCCCATCAATATTAGACGCTGGAAAGACAAAAAACCAACCGCCACTAAAAACAAGAAAAATAGCGACTTGGTAAGTCCTCCCCCTACCAGCAGGGCTGCTGTTTCCAATTATGAAGAATTTACCGCAAGTTGCACTGTCCAGTTACGGGGCAGGGATAAAGAAACGGATAAAGAAACGGATAAAGAAGGGGACTTAAATGAAAATCAAGAGCCCAATTCTTCCGACCATTCCAAAGATCTAAAACCAGAAATTTAATAAGTGACTTTGAGCGCGTTCAAGGCGTGGCGAATAGAACACTTTTTTTGGTGATCTTATTTGTCTCATGCCTTTGACTTGCCTCCGCCACAAGACTTTTTGCGTGCTCGATTGAGGCTTTCGTCACTTTATCACCAGAGAGAAGTCTTGCGATTTCATCCAGGCGTTCCGTCTTCGACAAAGGCGTGATGGTTGATTCGGTGCGATCTTTGCCTTCGATTTTTTTGACAATATAGTGCCGGTCAGCATAGGCAGCCACTTGCGGAAGATGGCTAATACAGATGATTTGACAGTAGCCAGAAAGTTCTGCGATTTTCTGACCAACAATGTCGGCTACGCGACCAGATATTCCTGTGTCTATTTCATCAAACACCAAAACACACGTCTCAGCACCTACGACAAGGGCTTTTTTCAATGCAAGCATGATGCGGCTTACTTCGCCGCCCGACGCGACTTTTGCTAGTGGCAAACTCGCCTCACCTTTGTTTGCTGCGAGATAAAACTCAGCGCGCTCAGAGCCTACGTCTGAAATCCCCGTCCAATCATCTAAAACATCACTCCACATGGCCACGGAGTCTGCACCAAAACTTGCAAGATCTAAAGACTGCAGCGGCCGAGAGACGTCTGAAAATTCCACGGAAAACTTGGCTGAAGGCATCGCAAGGTCAGCTAGCTCTTGCTCAACCCGTTTTGCGACCACATCGGATGCCTTCCTGCGAGCTTTGGCGAGCTTACTGGCTGCAGTCTGTGCCGTTTTAACTTCCCCTGCCAAACGACAGAGAATAGATCTCACATGATCTGAGGCATTTTCTAGTGCTTTCACCTGATCGCGCAGTGATTGCCAGGCATTTTGCAAATCAGCCGCCGACTGGACGCCGTGCTTTCTAAACAGTGATTGGTAACCAGCGATTCTTGATTCAGCTCGGTCGACGTCTTCATCTGAAAATTCAAGATTCCCAGCCGAGCGTCCAATAGAAAAACTGAGGTCATCGATATCACTAGCAAGCTTTGCGGCTGTTTCCGCTAGTGGTACTAGCTCCTCAGATTTGGCTGACGCGAGTGCGCGCGACATCTCACGGAGTCTTCTGGAGATAGCATCACCTGAGTCGTCTTCGAGCAGCTCTTGAGCTTTTCTCAGTGCCGTACTGATGCCCGTGGCAAGGCGGGCACGTTCTGTTAAGGCTTTAACCTCAACAAAGTCCAAGTCACCTGGTTTAAATTCCTCAAGCTCTCCTAGTCGAAATGCTAAATAATCCACGTCCCGGCCTTTGCCTGTCGCCTCATCCACAAACATTCTTAACTCATGAACACTGCGTGCTGCGACGTCGTAGGCCTCAGCCAGGTCTTTGGCCAAAGAACGAGGCTCCACAAACTGATCGAGACACTGGGTATGATGATGGCTATCAAGAAGCCTATGACTATCATGCTGACCAAAAACATCGATTAACGATGCTGCCAGCTCTTTGAGAGCTCCTGTTGTGACAGGTAACTCGTTGACCCACGCAGCGGATCGACCCTTGGCTGAGACCACACGCCGAATGATCACAGCAAATTGATCACCATCTTCTTCTGGTCTGACACCCCAGGAATGAAGAAGCCCCAAAGCTGGATGACCTGCTCTGACAAGAAATCGACCAGACACGGCTGCCTGCTCAGCGCCTCTTCGCACCGACTCAGGACTAGCCTTGCCACCAAGTAGAAGACTTAGGGCTTTGATCAAAATCGACTTGCCCGCCCCGGTCTCGCCAGTGATGACGTTAAATCCCGTCGTAAAATCAATCGCGAGACTTTCGATGATGGCTAAACCTTGAATCGATAGATGGGTCAGCATGACTAGAGCGGCCCTCCCGGGTAGATTAATTATCTAGGTTGAACGATATCACGCCCAACTCAGCCGTCATCTGTTAATTTCGGCTTTAAAACAACAATTGGGCTCGTTTTAGGCCTAGCCTTAAGACAGCGACGTGATTAATATCTTTCCTGTGATCTATTCAAATGACAGGTGACCTTGCTATGCCCAAAAGTCAAAAGCAAAAAGACAAAATGGCTGCCTATAAAGAAAAGGCAAAAGAGAAAGCCAAGGCAGCAAAAAAAGCATATCTGGCGCGACCTGACGTCCAGGAACGACTAGAACGCCAAAAGGCTGCCCTCAAGAAAATGCAGGCCGAACGTCGTCAGAAAATAAAAGAAACCCGCAAAGCAAAGTTAAAAACGGAAAAATCAGCCTTAGCTGAGGCAAAACAAATGACCCGTAAAACGCGCCAAAACCGTCGCGACGAGGAGCTGCAAAAAGCGCTCAAGCCGGCGGCAGTCCTGCATGATGACCCTAGGGAATTGCCCGCGCGTGATTCAAACCCGCAATTTGCCGATAACAATAAACCTCGTTTGACCGTGATCCGTGGTGGTAAAGATCCTCATCAACTCAGCAAAGAGACTGAAAAATGACTGACCCTAAAAAATCTCATGACAGCGACACATCATCAAAATTATTTGATTGCATCGCCATTTCGTCGGTTTCATTTTGTAAAAATGCCCTGCTGGTCGCTGAAGCTAGAAAACTTGCAAAGCGTGTGATTTTAAACGATGCAGGACAGCGCTTTGATGAAACCGGCATGATCAACTTTATCAAAGACTTAAATGCCGACGCAGTCATTATTGGCGTTGATCCATGCTCTGCCAAAGTGATTGATGCTGCAAAAAATCTCAAGGCCATCGGCAAATACGGAGTCGGCTGTGATAACGTCGACTTAGAATATCTCAAACAAAAAGGCATTTATTTCGCCTGGCAAGGCGGAGTCAATCGGCGTTCCGTGTCTGAGCTAGCCCTTGGATTTATGCTAGGGCATCAGCGTAATATTTTTAGAGGCATCGACAGGATGCAGCACGCCAGCTGGCAAAAAGACGGCGGCCGGCAGCTCTCGGAAAAAACTATTGGCATCATAGGTTTTGGTTTTATTGGAACGGATCTCGCAAAACTACTGGCGCCGTTTAATTGTAAAATTCTAATCCATGACATTCTTGACAAAACCAACGAGTGCCAGGCGTTAAACGCCCGGCAAGTGGCCTATGAAGAGCTTTTAAAAAAATCAGATATAATTTCCTTTCACGTGCCTGGCGGAGCGGCTACGAAACACATGTTTAGCGACGCTCAAATCAAGATCACAAAACCTGGGGCTTTGATTGTCAATACAGCGCGTGGAAGCATCATAGACTTTAAGGCCACCAGCAACGCTGTGCGTCTTGGATTTCTCTCTGGTTATGCCAGTGACGTGTTCCCGGAAGAGCCTTTTTTGTCAAAAGATTACCCAGTAGAAGCTGGTTTTTATTTCACGCCGCACATCGGAGGAAACGCCCAGGAGGCTATTCTCTCCATGGGACTTTCGGCCGTGGACGGACTTAGAGCTTATCTCGGTCACAATTAGAATTAGTTTTTGCGGTCACTCTCTGACTCATCGTAATTTTTTTTTGATTGACCATCTCCATAAGATAGAAGTTTTTTCCACATCCGAGACGTTGCGCGTCAGCCGCTGGCCGATTGACGAGTAGGACCTAATTAACTTAATCGTGTTGGCCAAGAAAATATTTCGGCAGATGTTGACTCTGCCCAAACTTCATTGGAGGACCGCACGACTATGACCCTACATCAGACGAAAGATCCGGAAAAAGATCAGAAAAATGAAACATGCATCACTGATCCGAAGAAAATAGCCTGCCCCGAGAGATTTACGCCGACTGCCATGCTCCCAAAAGTGGAACTTTCTGGCATGAGCGTGATTGTCAACGGCCAGCGCTTGTCGCTGTCGCGAAAAGCTCGCGCCTACCGCGTGATTCGCGCATTTTTTGCTAACGCTAAACCTGCACTGTCAGCCGATGAGCTTTTAGCTGTTCTTAATCGCGAAGAAGGCCTACCGCTCGCAAGATCTCCTCGCGCCAAACAATCCCAGCACGGCGCACTCGTGCGTCTTTTTAGCCGCATGCGTGAGGAATTTGAAGAAACGTTTCGCACCAAGACACCCAGTGGCACGACCTGGTTTCACTACGACCGCCTAAAAAATCATTGGGTTTTATTCAAAATGCCGTCCACCGGAGCCGACGGCCTCACCTACTAACTGCTGCAATGACAAGGGAGCATCATCATGCCTCAGGGTTCAAGTTCTACTGTGATCACCATCGAAGGTTTCTCGCCCATTCTCGGACTGGACGGCAGCATTGCCGCCGAAAAACGTTTATTTGAAGTTTGCCAGTCGTCGCGACAAATTAAAGTTCTCAAGGCTCTCGCCTCGCAAAAATCAGGCATTCTACGCAAAGACGAACTCATCGGAGTCATTTATGACGACATTTTAGAAACCGATCCCAGTCTTTCGCTTAGGCGCATTGGAAGACGCTATCAAACGGCCGTGAAAACCATTTCAAGACTAAGAATAGAGCTTGAGAAGTTTTTTGGAGACATCTCTCCTCCTGGTTTTGGTTGGTTGCCGTGGAGGGAGAATCTGCAGGGTTGGATTTTATATAACCACGGACCAGTCAATCACGTCCAAAGATTCATGACACCATTCAGCCCAGCATTAGTGCCAGCATTAGGCTTAACAATTGGCCAGGCCTTCGGTCGCGCGTAGCCGCACACCAAAGCATTGGCCCCCTCGCGACTTCCATTCATCAAGTCCTCTAGAGTCAATGATTTGCCCTCTCCCGCCGATCGCTTGCTCATTAATTTTCTTGGACCCACCCAATTGTCTCACCTGATCGGAGGGCGGATTTTCTAGAAATGACTTGATGTTGGGCCCACCTGCTGCCAGGAATTGGTTGCAGGTGGTTTTTTTTATATAGGTCTCAGAGATGAGGCGTAATCATAATATTTCTAAACCGCACGAGACTTCCGTGATCTTGCAAGCGGATAGGCCCATAGCCCAGCTGCGGCTCCCTTCCGGCTGCACCCGTTGGTTTGGTAATCGGCACCTGATCTAGAACTAACTCGCCGTTAAGTCTGACTGACACTTCACCTGGAATCATGACTCGGTGATTTTGATCCACGCGTGGCGCGCGAAATTCGATGTCATAAGATTGCCACGTGAGTGGTTCTTTGCATGCATTCACCAAAGGAGGCTGCTGTTTATAGAGAGCACCGCAGTCTTGAGCTGTGGGTTCCAGGACCTGACCCGAATCTAAAATTTGAATTTCGTAGAGACCAAGTAAATAAATTCCGCTATTAGCCCTGTCTTGTCCCTGATCTTCTGATTCAAGAGGAAGCCAGAATTCTAGTTGCAGACTAAAGTCTTGGTAGGCTTCCTTTGTTTCGATATCACCGGTGCCTGGTGCAACCTCGATGAAATCATCCGTCGTTCGCCACCGCAAAGAAGTGCTGCCGTCTTTATGCTGCCAGCCTGTGAAGTCTTGCCTCGGTATCGTCCGCTCCATGACAGGCTCGTCATCGCCAGCTGCAACACTAAGTCCGACAAGTAGCGCCAGAAAACCGGATGTTAGAATTTTTTTTGCACCAGAGGTCATACTCGAAAATTCCTTAAAAAAATGGTGCACAGCCTCGGTGAGCCACAGCCGGCAAGCGACGTCCGCCCACCGCTAGATAGTATAAACCTATCGTCCAGGGCAAGAGCTCGCTGAGAGATGTGCCAATTTGGCAGTATAAACGGGGGTTTTCAGCAAAAAAATAGCCGGCTGCGCAACCAGGTGTAATCGATCTTTAGGCAAGACGTGGCATAAGGTCGCTACCAAAATAGCAGGAGATCAAGCATGCAAGTAAATTCACCTAGTCAGAAAGACGTCGTTGTTCGTGACGACGGCACCATCACCTGTGGCAGTAAACGCTACAGATCCGATGCCAATACCATTCGCCGGCAGATCATTCATCTCATCTCACGCAACAACCGTGGGCATCTTGCCAAAGACGATTATGAGCGCGAGCTCATTGCATCCTATATTGGACAGATGCCCAGTGCAAAATTACGGCTCATCAGTGAGCCCTACTTACGCAGGCAAAACAACGTTGATAAGGCCCTGTCACGCCTGAGGAGGGATTTGGCAAAGTTTTTTAAGGATGAATTACCTGACGGCACGTCGTGGATTTGTTTTAGTAAAAAAATAAATGGCTGGCTACTTTACCGCCTGCCGGGTCTTGGCTGTGACGGTGAGTATCACTGGTAACTTCAGAACCTGCTGAATCAATTGGTAACCAGGTGGGCGTCCCCAATATCACCAATATCATTTAGGGCCCCCCAATATAACAGGCCATTTCCTGGTGTTTTATCCAAAGTGACCCAATATAGTGGTAAAGATATCGGGGAGTTTACCGATACCTCACCGCCTAGTTTTTTACTTTGAGGGGGACTGCTGTCATGACACTTACAAAGGGTCAATTACGTACAAACTTTGCCATCTTGTGCCTGTCTTTAAGCGTGGATGGCTGCAGGACTCTGTCGGGACCAAAACCAACGGCCTCACCAAAAGCTCGAGTCATGAACGGCGCAAGCCTGGCAGCGTTTCCTAGTGAGCAAGCATTTCAAGAATACATGACAGGCCTAGGTAAAACCTTGGTTGAAAAAAGACGCATCCCCAAATCCGCGTTACCCATGGGCAAGGCTGAATCATCTTCTGCAAGCAGTAATGACACGATTACCAATAACCAAGAACTAGGAGTCGACGAGGGCGGACTGGTGAAAAACATTGGCGATGATCTGGTCGTACTTCGCCAAGGTCGTCTGTCTGCAATTTCCACGGCAAATAACCAACTCAAAGAAATAGATGCGATCGATGTGCCCCGCTCCCCGGAGCTTTTTAGTAACGTCTGGTACGATGAATTACTCGTCAAAGGCGACAGGCTCTATGTGGTCGGTTTTCGCTACCAGACGGGCTCTAGCCCCAATCAGTTCAACTCTGCCAGTGACCCCTGCGTGCCCCAGCACACGGGTGCAACTGAAATTAATTCGTTTCAGCTAAAAGACGGAAAATTTGTCAGACTGCAGACAAAATTTATTGAGTCGTTTGACTATTACAGCAATCAAAACTACGCAAGCCGCATGGTGAGTGGCAGGCTTGTGTTTTATATGCCGCATCAGGCTTTTAATTACTGCGCCCAGCGCGATCAGTTGACCATGCAGATTCCGCAAGAGCTGACGTTTGATAAAGCTTCAGGATTTAAACCTATCAAACCACTTTTTGCCGGCACAGATGTGTACCGTAATATTGAAAATATCGAGGGCGGAGCAATTTTTCACAGCATCGTAAGCTGTGATTTACCTGATGACGGAAATTTTGAGTGTCGCTCTAAAGCCGTGCTGGGAGATTACTCTCGGGAAAAATATGTCACCTCCACCCAAGTTTTTTTGGCCAATGCTCGCAAAATCTACGCTATGAGCCTCGAAGATCTAGGCGTGCGGGCTCATGCTTTCAATGGCGCTCCACTCAATCAATTTTCTTTTAAAGCCACTGGTGACACGCTCAAGGTGATCGTTGCGGATGACGTTGATCCACAGTCAGGAGTTTCAACGAGCCAGGGTGATTGTGCGATTAAAATCTTAAGTCTACCTCTGGGTCAGTTTGACGGCAGTGGCAATCAAGACCTGACGCCTTCCACGCAAGAAGTCTATAAAGGAAAATTCTGCGCCGTCGGTGCTAACAGGTTTGTGGGTGATCATGCTCTTGTGGCGCGTTATATTGACATGTCGGATAAACAAGAGCTTATTGCCTACAGCAGCGCCAACAAAGCCATTCGTACGATGCCCCTAGACGGCAATGTGGGCCGAATCGAAGTCTTGGAAGAACAGCTAGCTTTTATGGCAGTTCGCCGCACGGACGGGCAGTATGAGATTTCAAGCATGAAACTAGACCAGCCTGAGCTCAAGGCCAGTAGCCTCAGGCTTGGCAAAGTCGCCGAAGGCGAGTCACGTAGTCACGGATTTTTCCAAAAACCGATGGGTGACGGCACCCATATGATTGGCTTGCCAATCATGACCCTGAGTCCAGACCCTGCAGCCTGGTGGGGACGAGGTCTTTCCAACATTGCCATCTTTAGACTGGCGTCTGACGACAGCCTTAAGATTCTTGGGAAAATCGAATCAGGAACAGACAAGAATATTTGCAAAAGCTCTTGTGTCGACTGGTACGGCAACACTAGGCCGATTTTCTTGAAAGACAGAGTCTTTGGCCTGATTGGCCATGAGATGGCGGAAGTTAAAATTGCAGGTGATACGGTGACACCGGTCACGAGGGTTCAGATGTTTGGATCGAGGCGTTAATGATCTTAAACCTAGAGATTAATGGCGCCCCTAAAACCATTGGTAACCCTACTGCGAGTCCTCATGTTAAGATGTCAGCAACGTCGATTAAACCCAGCCAAAATTAAAGAGAAAAACCTCGGCGAAAGGGGTGCCCAATTTTTAACCTGTGCGTTTTAAGACTTTAATCGAAATTTTTCGACTTTTGCGCGACGGAAGTTTGTCGGTAAATACCCAACCTTGCAATTGGCTTGTATTTTAGTTAGCTTTCCCAATCGGAAAAATTAAGGATATTTGCCATAAGGTTAAAATCATTGTTTGATCGAATTTTCAGAGCCCATCCGCAAACTTTCTGGAATGAAGCGAGAAAAGTATTCTTTCTAGATTGGATATTTAGGCTTTCTACTATACCTGTCATCGGTAGAGCACAGCGGAAAGCCTTGTTCATAGTTATCCGCCTACTCGATAGAGCGCTCCATGCGGTCCACTGGGCCTACGCAAGACTGCCATTTATTGTCGCAACATCACTTGCTGACTATACAGATATGGATTACTTTACCCGGAAAAATTCTCCCGGCACTCTATTTTTGAAATATCTGAATCACCTTACTTTTATTACGGCACGCTTCCAGCAACAGCCGAAATTCAGCATTATTCTGCCAATTTACAAGGTTCATCCTAAATACCTTCGAGAGGCAATTAATAGCGTCTGCTACCAGGTTTACACCAACTGGGAGCTTTGCGTAGTAGACGACTGTTCTAAGAGTCCGGAAATAGATACCGTCATAGCTGAGTATGCTGATAAACTTGGGGAATCGAAATTCAAATTTAGAAAGCACGAAAGTAATCTACACATTTCGCAGACATCAAATGACGCTGCATCAATGGCCACAGGTGATTATTTAATATTTCTGGACCATGACGACAGACTAACACCTAACGCATTGGCAGAGGTCGTCCGTTTCATCAACATTAATGATGCACCAGATATTTTATACTCGGACGAGCGAACTGTTGGTGAAAATGGCGAACATAAATTTTCTACTTTCTACAAGCCCGATTTTTCGAAGAATTTTTTATATTCGGTCAATTATATTTGTCACTTGCTTGTGATGCGGCGTGAACTATTCACATCAATCGGCGGTTTTCGAGTCGGGTTTGAAGGCGCTCAAGATCACGATTTGGTGCTGAGGGCCACAGAACAAACCAGTCAGCCAATCGTGCACATTCCAATGTGCCTGTACGAATGGAGAGCGATACCCCAAAGCACGGCCAGTGGAATCGGCGCTAAATCATATGCGCTGCAAGCTGGAGTGAAAGCTGTTAGCGACGCCATTGGAAGGGCTGGCAAAGCCGCTCGAGTCTCAGTGGACGCAAACACAAATCACTACAAGGTTCAATATATCCCGCCTGAGCAATTGCCTTTGATTAGCATTCTGGTGCCGTCGAAAGACGCTTTCGAAACATTGAAGAATTGCCTAGATTCCATATTTACAAAGACAACGTGGACAAACTTCGAAGTTCTTCTACTCGACAATGATACAACTGATCCAAATGCTCTCCAACTTATTGAGGAATATAAATCAAATTACTCAAACAAATTCCGTGTGATTAATTGTCCTGGTCCATTCAATTTTAACGGATTTAACAATGAAGGCGCAAAGGCAGCCAATGGTGATTTTTTAGTACTTTTAAACAATGATACCGAGGTGATTACACCAAATTGGCTTGAAGAGTTGTGGGGTCTTGCACATTTGCCAGACTCCGGAGCTATTGGGGCCAAGTTATTGTACGAAGACGGCACCCTGCAACACGCCGGCGTTCTTTTATTCGGAAAGCGCATAGCCGGTCACTCTTGCGCAAAACTTGAAGATTCAAATCGAAAATACTGCGCCATAAGCGCCACGACTCATGAGGCATCAGCTGTTACAGCAGCATGCATGATGATCAGAAAAGACAAATTTTTCGAGGTTGATGGCCTGGATGACTTAGTGATCCCCAATGGCTGGGGGGATGTGGACTTTTGCCTTCGCCTACGACAGCGAGGATATAAAAATATTTACACGCCTTACGCTGAACTTTATCACTACGAATCAAAATCCCGCGGTTTGTCATTTGAGCGCTTTGAGATGTTGGAAATGATTAAACGTCATGGCGAGGCCCTAATTAGAGATCCTTATCTCAATCCAAATCTCAACTTAGACGGAAATTACGACGCGGATCCTGTGTACTCCGGGAGTGACCCTGACGCATTGGTCATGAAAGCCCTATTGAGAAAGCAAGACGATTTTTTGGAGAAACGGCCTTAATTTCTGAGAAGCCTCTTCCATGGAAACCTTTGTGAAATTAACTTTAAACAGGGTTTTTCAGACCAAAAGCTAAGTTTAGGGTGCCCCCCTGCCCAGAGTTCGGGCCAACGTTCGTACATGTATTGGACGTCCTTACGAGCAATGTGCTTACCTCTTGATACACCTTCTTTATGAGTTGCATAAACTTTACCAGGTACAAATATTTCATAACCACTTTTAGCAAGTTTTAAACAGTAATCAACATCTTGCCCACTAGACGGTAGATTCTCATCTAGGCCGCCGACCGCTCGCCAAGAGTCCATGGATGTCAACATTAACGCACCCGTGACGGCCGGCACCTGCCTCGGACCCTGCTGCCACAGATGTTTTGGGTTAAACTTTAGGCCCTTACCTGGGTGGGCGGCTATTATTTTCACACCTGGCGCCACGTATAGGTGCTGCACACTCCTATTCGGATATAAAAGAGTGCAGCCAACGGCACCGACTCGTCGACCAGAGATTTCTAAGTTTACCATGGTGCTTAAAAGGTGCTGAATAGTCCCCGGGTCTTCAAACTCAATGTCATTATTTAAGAGCAAAACATGACTGCAACCATCTTTGTCTGCGTGATTTGCTGCGTGATTACATAATATCGAAAAGTTGAAAGGTATATCTATGTCTAGAACTTTGACCAATGGAGAGGAGCTATTGGAATATTTTTTTTTGAAATCTTCTAATCCCTCTTTAGTTTCCTGCGCTAAAGATCCATTATTCACCAAATAAAGATTTAGTTCAATCCCTGGTTCGAATGTCTGGACTTCAAGAGACTTTAAACAACTTAAAGTCATGTCCCACCGATCTCTAAATGGCACTATAACGCCAAGCTTTTGAGCCTGGTTTTTTTTGTGCTGAGAGAAATTTAAGAATTCCACCGCTGGATAAAATTCACCGATTAGATCTGTCGGATCTTTCTCCACGCCACGCTTTAGAAAAGTATAGAGTCTTTCGAGAGATACCCCTGCCTTTATAAAAATCTGTGTACTAACGGTTGTCAGCCAGTTATTCAATACTTCAATCCTTTACAAGTTTAATTAGGACTCAAAACGACATTTATAACTTCGCTGCGGCAGCGCGAGTAGCCATCACATCTCGATGTAACATCAAGGCTGTCTCCACATCACCGTCATAGATTGATTTTCCCTCATTCATAACCAGCGCTCTATCACAAAACTGCCGGACTGAACCCTCATCATGAGACACTAATAAAACTGACGTCCCCGCCTCTCGTAATTTTTTAATGCGATCCAAGCACTTGACAGAAAAATTACTGTCACCAACAGCTAAAACCTCATCCACGATAATTAAATCAGGTTTTACGGCTGTCGCACAGGCGAACCCAAGTCTTGCGTACATACCGCTGGAATAATTTTTTACAGGAACGTCGATAAATTTCCTAAGCTCTGAGAAATCGATAATTGATTCAACCAATTCACCAATTTCCCGATAAGACAACCCAAGAATAAGGCAACTTAAATATATATTTTCCCTACCGCTAAGTTCTCCATCAAAGCCTGCACCTAGCTCAATCATCGGCGCGATTCGACCAGTTACGATGATCGAAGATTTTTTTGCTGGCGGGATCACACCAGCAATTACCCTTAATAGAGTCGATTTTCCTGACCCGTTATGTCCAACTAATGCGAGACTCTCCCCACGCCGCAGTCGAAAAGATACATTGTCAACTGCCACGAACTCGCGGCTACCGCCTCGTCCTTTCAGTCGATTAAAAACCCATTCTTTAAACGAGTTTGATTTATACTCTGTTAACCGGTAAATTACCGACACATTTTGAGCATCAACAATTAAAGACTCAGGCATGCTATCCTCATCAGAGGGCAAAAATAAACTTCTTCCTTGCAATATTGTAGATCGCAATTCCAACTATCAATGCAAATAAAGCCAATAACAGCATCAATATCCATTCTTTTGGACTTATCGGCTTTCCCCAAAATAAACAATTTCTTCCAGCCTCGACAAAATGAGTCAGAGGGTTCCAAGCCAGAACCCTACTTGCTGCCTCTGGAAATCCGGGCTGATGCCTATCATAAACAACAGGTGTCGCGTACATTGCCATCACCATTATAGGCTCAATAACGTGACCTACATCGCGGAAAAAGACATTTAAAGACGCTAGCATCAGGCACACGCCGCCCAGAAAAAGCATGTAAATCAAAAGAACAAAAGGAAGTTGGGACACCATGAGATTGACGGGCGAGCCCCAAGCAAAATTGATTAGAAAATATGGAATTAAAGCCATTGAGAAGTTTATTGAAAATGTAAGAACTGGGACTATTGGAAAAATCCAAATAGGCAACTGAACTTTTCGGATGAGGGACGCGCCATTGACGATCCCCTGTGTTCCCACCTGCACACTATTATTAGTGAGATTCCAAAACAAAATTCCTGATAGGACATATAAATGATAGTTTGGCACCCCTTTGACTAGGAACGAAAATACCAAGCTGATGACAAGCATAAAAATTAAAGGGTTAAGCATGCTCCATAGGTAGCCAAATACCGATCCTCGGTACTTGACCCAAAGCTCTCGACGAACAAGTGCTAGTACAAGGTCAACTTGAGGGCGAAGTTTTTTTGCGGAATAGATCTTCGACATGGCTCGATGGTAGCCAAAATTCCCTGACGTATCCATCTTAATTTTAAGAATCTAAATTACTTATAAATTACCTGACGAAAAAACAGGCTTCTTTATTATTTAAAGCTAAATAGCTTGAAAAATTGCAGCTATTGTCATCGATGTAATATTAGAAAAGCACGAGAAAATTTAGTCGAAAGAGGTCAAAGGTATATTAAAATGAGTGAATATTATTATAAAATTTCATTGAAATATTTTTGATTTACGTTATCTGAGGAGTAGTCAATTTATTTTAAAGTAAAAGTTAATTTATCGATCACTACTTACCGCTAAAGTCGGTACTTTTATTCGGACTTGATCCGACGTTTTTATATAAAAACAGCTCGAATCGCGGCAACCTCTCATTCACGTTCAACTAAGAAATAACTCGCAGCTAGAATAATAGTAGTCTTTAGCCAACTTTATTTTAACTCGAACTTTCTCCGCGGCTCAGTCAGGTAAAACATCTTTGAGAATTTTTTGAAAGGTTCGACATTATTGTCTTAGGTATTCCTTTAGAAAAAAATTCAGCAAATTTAGATAAAACTTTTTTTTAAAACGCACTAAAGTCTGGAAACTTCAGTTAGATAGAACTCTCTTTCGTCCAAGAAAAACGGATCAAATTTTATGAAAAATTTTCTCACATTATCTCATAATTTACGAAACTGGTTACTTGCAAAAGGTGGCATTTGGGTAGCAGATAACACAATCCGGGACTATCGTCCGGCGCTTTTTTTTGTGCTTTGTATTTTTTCCTACTTCGCATTTTTAATTAAGACGCAACCAGACTGGGTATTGAGTGGGGAGATGTGGGCTGAGATGGCCACAAACTACTATCCAATCGCTAGTGATTCTTCATTATTTGTCAAATTATTTGCAACCGATGCGGGATACATACCGCTGCCACAACGTTTAATCGCTCTTATTGGTAACTTACTGCACCTACCGGCTGCGAACGTTTCTTATTTTTATACTTGGTCGGCGATGTTTGCCACTGGAAGTATGGTCGGCGTTATATGTCTGAAGCCTTTTCGCAATCTTATTAGGAACGATTTTTTTCGGCTCCTAATAGCTGCAGCTGTTCTATTAATAGCTGACTTTGAATCGCGGACCTTCATCAATTTTACGTATTTTGCTGGGTTTACCGCGGCCATTGTCACAGCCCTTGCATTTGTCAACAAGTCTGATGATGTCCCTCGGTGGGCTTGGTTTATTCCAGTTCTTTTGACATCGAAACCCGCGGTATTAGCCGCACTACCTGCCATGATCGCAGTGGCTATTGTGAGTAGGCCCAGATTTAGACGGATTACTTTAACAGTCACCATTCTTTGCGTGGCTCAAGTGATTAGAATGTTGTTTAGTAATTCGGAAGGCGTTTTTGTACAGGCAAATGATTTTAGCGCAGTAGCAAAATTAAATGCTGCTATACGATACTTCATCGGATTCTTGGGGGCCTTTTCCGTAGGTAAGGGGGTCACCCAAAGTTTTTATCTCCCGACACTATACGGAATTTTGTTACTATTTATCTGTCTTCTTACCGTCTTTAGAAAACGAGATAATTCCGGAGCTTTAATTCTTGTCGGGTTGGCGCTTTTATTTTTCAACACACTACTCAACTGTTTTGCTTTAAGTGACTCCTGGAATCTTAATTTGGAGCGTCTGAATGGCGCGCCGTTGTATAGGCATATTATAGTTGGGTATTTTGGTGTGACTCTAGTCATAGCAGGGTTAATCGCTTCTGGTGCCACTAAAAGCCTCAGCAATAAATTTAGCTTTTTTTTTGGTCTTGATATAGGTCCGTTGGTCTTTTTTCTATGGTTTGTGATATCGGGCTGGTTCTCATTTGTTCAGACTGTCAACACTCAGCCTGAGTTCCCAGTTATCTTTAATTCACAATGGCAATCAATGGCCCACATTATTGATTCTGATCGTGATATTTGCGTTCCTGTGGATCCCTACGGCTGGATTTTCCAAAGAAATTGCCTGCTGCTTAATCCTACGATTAAAGACATTTTCCGTGGGCCATCCTTGAGTTTTAAAACGTTAGAAAGCGATGCAGGCCACGGAGGTTTATTACTTGATGACATCCCCCCCCAGCCGCAAAGCAACCTAATTTCTTTAGCGCTGCTAATAAGACCAAATTCCGCAAGGCAAATTTTTGTGCACGCTAAAGCAATCTTAAAAACTACGAACGGAGCTGACAAATACTTGATCGGATCTCGTCATCTAGCTGTCACCGGTGGCCTAGTTACGCTTTGGGGCCGAGACGCTACGCCACTTCGAGAAATTGAATCCATTACTCTACAATTTTCTAATCCGATTAATTTAGCATATTCAAATACTGAACTCGGGAATAAGCCCGTCGTAATTTGGCTAGGAAACTAGTAACTTAAAAAATAAAAAATCTTTCTAAAGCCAATTAAATTAAAGTACAAATGAAAAAATTATTTGTCTTTAAGATTTTTTAAAATAATCATTCTACTTCCACTTATTCGCTTGGCTAACAGAGGTCATTACAGCATCCAACTCAATACCAAGTTCCTGTAATTTCTCACGATAAGAAATGATGTCACCTGGTCTACCCCACCTTTCGGGACACACAAGACACAGTTTAAAACCGCGAAGTTTTTCGGCAGTAGGCCTGTCTAAGGGCAGCATCGTATTCGTGTCTATCCAAACCCAATCCACTAAGTTTTGATACTTAAGGACAGTATCGATCGACTCATCTTCGCTGTACCTAACAGCGATACGCCTTTCTCCCTCTCTGGCAGCGCGGTAAAGATAAGGGAACTCGACATCAAGCAAAAAATAATTTCTAATGCCGTATTTCGACGCTAACTGATGCACCATCGATTCGATTCCGGCCTCCTTGATATTAAACACTACCAGTCGGGATGAGTCACACGCCTTTAGATATTCCTCCAAAAGATCACCTGGTTCGAGAGGCTCGTGATTCAATATTAAATCTTCACCCCACCCTCTAACATCGATTTCGACTCCATAGTCCGACGGCAGGGTGGCAAGGTCTTTTATTTTATTAATTCTATGAGCAATAATTTTCATGGGACTTAAAGGGCCCCTGGTGTAGCAAGCTGTTTGCGCAAAGCAAATATATATCTGATTGTACGCAGTGTAGTCTTGTATTTCGATGACCAGCTAAATGCCCACTTTGACTCCCCGTGAATGCGCTTTCCAAATATTACATCAATCGTTTTGACACGATATCCGCTTTTCTTTGCGGCATATATTAAAAACAAATCAAGCGAAAAGTCATGGGGAGGATTTTTAAGCCCCAAAAAGAAATCCCGCGGGAAAAGTTTTGGCTGTGCATTAATATCAATTAAAAACGACTTTAATACGGTCGAACTAATGATCGACATGCCAAAGGTAAAAGCCCACTCTCCGAAACGGCGACCCACTCTGCGGCCTTTTACTATAATTTTTTGTGAGGAATTTCGCGATTTTTCCTTTTCATACAGCTCATAAGCTCGGAATACGTCATATGGATCTGTCTGCATATCCGCGTGGGTCCACGCAAGCATTTTCCCCTTTGCAACGAGAAGTCCGGAAAGAATACCAAAGCCATAGCCCTGGTTTACAGCAACTTTTACCACCCTCAGATGACGATTTCCAGACTTCGCTATTTCTTCCGCCAATACCACTTCTGTATTATCAGTACTTCCATTGTCGACGAGGATAATTTCCACTCCGCTTGAAAACTTACAGCGGGTTAGTGCCTCACGAAAACGGCCAACGATGAGAGGAATATTTTTCTCCTCATTATAGCAGGGGACCACCACACTTAAAGTTACATCATCCGACATAGTTTTGATCCTTTGCGATTTTGTAAGGATGGGACGGCTGAAGATTGAAAAATCTCTGCCAATATTCGAATGTTAATAAATCGTTGGGCGTACCCCAACAAATATAGTGGTCAATCTTGAAAACGCGCACATCAAGTCCAGCCTCAATCAATAAATTCATGCATTCATCCACATAGAATTCCTGATTGATCCGACGATTCTTCGCAATCATCTCCTCGGCTGCGTCGAAGAAGGTGCTAGCACGCCTGAATGAAAATGCTCCTACAACAGCATGATCATTCGCCGGCTCATTTGATATGGGGACTTTGCAGGAAACTTTCACGGCTCGATCGGAGCTGTCTGCTTTGACCCAACCATACATGTTCGGATTGATGGTTACCGTGGGATTCCCCTTAAAAGTCCAAATGACGCCATCGATCGAAGACTTATCAAAAACCCGCTCAAAACGCTTCCTATCATAAACCATACTATTATCGCAGGCAGCGATATGAAGCGGTGCATATTGATCAACGGCATGCTTTCCAAGTAGACATGTGGCAGCCTGTCCGTCTGTCAAGTGATCCACGCTTAATACACTTGAGTTTGGATAAAACAACTTGAGGGTATCAGCTAGTGGGTATTTTTCGAGATGCTCACTTCGGCAGATAAAGACTTGCCTTGCAGTGGCGGGCATCGCTCTTGCAGCTTGAATGATCATCGGTAATCCAGAAACTTTAATGAGCGGCTTGGGATCTAGATAACCTGCATCCACAAATCGCTGACCTGCTCCTGCTAGAGGCATGAGCAAAGTAGAATTATTACTGCTCATACAGCCTGCCTCCCGCTAGACCTGAGAAATAATCTGACCATGACTGATAAATCTCGAGATCCATTGGTGTCCCCCACTGGCAGAAATACTCTTGGGGATAAATGTTTGTCACTAGACCGTCTTCAACAAGCAAATTGTAAACGAGACTAACGTAATACTCGTCCTTACAAGAAATTTTGCGATCAATTAATTGATTAAAATATTTCTTTAAGAGGGCGCCCGTTTTAAAGTAATAGGCGCCAGACGACTGCCAAGTATCCATTTTGTTTTCCGTAAAACTGAATTTCTCGCGGATTTCAATTAGTTGATTCTTATTATTGGCACGAACCCCTGCATAAAGATTAGGAAGCAGTAAATGTGGGTGAAAGCCGCGATAACATGGAACACAACCGTCGCAGTTTGATTCCGTCATTGTTTGCTTAAAATGTTTAAAGTCCCAGGTCGCAAAATAATCACAATATGAAACAATTGTCGGCTTATCATCACAAATTGCCTGGCTAGCTTTTAAAACAGCGTAAACTGGTCCAAGCTTATGAGGTTTGATTGCGATGATCTTTCCATTTGGTACAAGCCGATTAAGAGTGGCTCTCATATTAGTTGTTTCGAGATGTTCCTCGCTGCAAATAAAAATGAAATCTTGTTCGTCAGGAAACATACTAACAACATGCTCAATGATGGGCTTTCCGTCCACCTCAATGAGGGGCTTTGGCTTCTTATAACCAGCCTCACGAAAACGGTTACCGGATCCAGACATGGGAATAACAATTTGCATAACTCGCCCCCAAAAGACCAAAATTTTAGATTTTAGTGGCCGTCGCCTGTCGATGTTTTTCTCGACTCATGTTTAAAATATAATTGCAAATTCTCTGTGGTAAGAAAGCGCTCTTCAATCCAGTTTTAGCCTGCCCGTCTCGAATTGCCTTCGAGGCTGCAAAAGTTTCAATTATTCCTTGTCTTTTCTCCGGAGCAGCTTGATGTAGATTTTGCGCCAATTTCTGAAAAACCACGGTATCAGGAAATACGTCTTTGCTTGAGAATTCCGACTCCCAACCTTCTAAAGGTAGATCACTGAGAGCATAGCCATGAGTTCCAAGCCATTCTCGAGCAAGGTGTAAAATAGATGCGTACAGTCTATTAATCTCAAGCTCAGACTCGGCGTGCACAATCACCCCATGGTTCGCCATTAAAATGACTGATGGCTTTTCCTCATTGCAAGCCATCATGCTCTCGTGGATAGCCCTCGCAAGATAGTAACCAGGAGGGAGCGGGTCAATCCAAAGAAATTTAATTCCTGAAAAAATACGATCGCAAATATTGCGACCGCCCTCAGCGCAAAGCAATACGTTAATTTCGACCGGGTGCACGTGGACAACAATTTTGCCTAAAACGGCGTGCATGGCAGCTTCGATTGAGGCCTTATAACCCAATGACGGCGAGGATGTTATTTTATCAATTTCGCTAGCAAGCCACTCATCTGTGGCGGGATTGAGAAATGAGCAGTCCGGACCTTTTTCAACAAGCAGCCTAACATTCTGAACAGGAAGGCTAACCCAACCCGATTCTTTGGTTAAATTCTTTAGGGCAAGGCCGGACGCTTTGACCTTCATAGTTCCATCCTCTGATTTAACCGAATTATTGCCGCCCGCCCCCTGAACTAAAAGAGGGTCATTGCCAAAACGTGTCGAAATACGAGCCAACATCTCTAGATCGGAACTGTCACTCATACTCGACGCCTTTCCGTGTAAAAATTTGAAAGGTAGAGAAGTATCAGTAATTGTAAAACTCCATCATAATCCGACCTCCAGTCAGGGCTTGCGCCCACAAGCTCCTGGTGCGCCACGACTAATTCACGCGCGATTTGACTGACGAAGTCACTTGATAGAGACCCCTGGCATTCAAAAACAACTCTACCGCATTCTGGCTCATACCAATAGTCAGCAGTCATCGTGCCTGAAGGCCGCAAAGCTGCGACAAGACCCTCTACGTTAAGATCGGTATTCATATCAACGTGAAGTTTAACGGACAACTCACTAAGCTGAAGCATATCCTCTAATGACTGTTCTATGACTGGAGAAAAGCGCACAATCATATCCGCGTGAGATTTCTGGGTTTCGATATATCGAATAGCGTCTGGTTCGCGCTTTTCAAGCTGGGCAAGAACCTGCTCTTTCGAGTAGCCTCGGTAAGCCATGTCTCTTTTTATTTTCCAAAAGTAGCGAAGAGATTTTTCAGGATCAATAAAAATTTTGACATGCATCATCTGACGCATGCGATCTAGAAAAAAGGTGTGAAGACCTTGAAAAATAATAAATGGCCGAGACTCAACTGGCTGCTTGGCGGTGAATTTACCGGTTTTATGGTCGTAAAAAGACCTCTTCACATTATGACCCGCCATAAGTCTTTCGGCATGGTCCACATCCTCATGAAGTCGGTTTGACTTCGGATCAAGGTGAGTCTGCGATTTCCACTGCTCATGCCCGCGCTCCCACTTATGAAGATCGTCACCTGCGACCACTAGCACCTCTTTGGCTCCAAAAAGAGCTGCGAGTGATTCTGCCAATGTAGATTTACCACTTCCACTATCACCACAGATCCCGATCCTGAAATTCTGTTTTAAACTTCGTGCTAGGTTAGAGCTGGAAATCCCCACTTTATAGACCCAAAGAACATTCATTACTAACGCCCCCTCTAGCGCCGTAAATGCAAGATTCTCAATTTTTTGGGCATCAAATCCTGAGTCACTGAAGAAACGATAAATTGTTCTAGAATCCAATGCGCCCCGCCAAAATGGCGCAAACACCGCTGGCACGTCCGAGTTACGATCCAGTATCTGGTAAAAAACGTAAAACACTAGCAAGGAGAGAAAGCTTAGTCGTGACGTTTCCCGATATTTCACGAAAAAATAAACCAAAAAAGGCATCGACCACATAAACCATCCGGGCGTAGGCGGCACGACTGAAACCATGGCTGCATAGAGCAGACCCAAGGTCAAAAGTAAGGTGTCGCGATTTGTGGTTTTTAGCGAGTAGAATTTAAATAACAAAAACAAGGCTACCGCTGGAGCAAACAAAAATGCCTTACCATCAGAATCAAAGGGGAAATTCAATGCAAATAGCCGAAGACTGCGCTTTTCAAGCAATACAAGATGAACATACCCCTCAGACCAATACGGCATCTGAAGTAATCCAAACAGGGCAATGGCCACGCACACTAGCATCAATGCTCTCGGTAAGGAAAAATGTCGAAAATAAATATAAATTGCCGCAAATGGCAGAGCGGCCAGCAAATGAGACTTCATGGCAATGCCAATCCCTAACACAAGAAACGAAGTCCATTCTTTACCAGAAAACAATAAAATAAGTGAAATCATCAATGCTGCGGTGGGCAGAACATCAAGCTGACCATGCAAATACGAGATATAGGCAACGACGGGATTTAGCCACCAAAAATATACTAATCTGGACTTATAAGCTGGCAATAGTCTCACCAAGCAATAAAAAACGATGCCATCGCCCATTAAAGTAACGAGTCTAGGTAGGGTGTAAAATAAGCTGGGGTAAGACTGCAGCCAACTTGGCGTAATTGCGTGGACTATCGCTAAAGGGACGCTATACATCCACAACATGATGGAAGAATAAGGAAAGGCCTCGAATACGCCTCGAGTGTAAAACTCGTGATAAGGATTCTTAAACCCACTCTCAACAAAAAATTCAACAAATGGAACAAATAACTTTTCCAGAACGGGAGGGGTGGTCACTAAAATCAAAATTAGCTTAAAGACAAGCCCTGATATGACAAGAGGATTGCTCTTAGAAAAGTGAAAAAACCTCAACATCACCGTTACGTAAACCTTTAGAAAAAAGCATCTGGGGCGCTGTAGCACAAGAGCGTCAGGGTATCATAAACTTGTCTTTAAATTAAATAATATTTCGCACAAGCTTGGCTGGAACCTTTGAAAAGTCGGGCTGTGATAATCAGATATTTTGGGGTCGCGAGCTAAGATCACGTCAAATCCGGTAAAAATACACCGCATCATAGTACATAGTTTATAAACCAAAAAATGAATACGAACGCACCGGCAGAATTGGCACCCCCAAAACCGTTGAAAGAACAATCCGAAACAATTTTTTTAACAGGATTCTAGGCAAAGGTCTAAAAGTTTAAAAATGAACTTAAAGAACCGGTAACTACATAATTTGCCAGATTTTGGAGCTGGAGCCACTTCAGCGCCTGCAATACTAAATTAACCGCAAAATTTGAGTGGTTAAAACAAATTGCTATTATATAAACGTTATGTGGGGTTTATATTGCATTTAATTACCATCCGGTACGATTAGTCTTAACGAGGTGAGCTAATCAACCAAATTATTTTCAATATATTGCTCCAATTAAATTCTCAATAATTTGGAACAAATGATGCTAAAGCTTGCCACCGCACTTTCGAATGCCCCAATTAAAGCTCTGTTTTTTGATCTTGATGATACCCTATATGAGTCGGCTCCAATCTACGCACTAGGCCTGGAACGCGCTTGGTCAACCTTTCAGCAAACGAGCTATGGAAAGCTGTGCGAGTTTGACCGGTTCAAGGAACTCTACGCGGCAGCGAGAGAGCGAACAAAAAAGTCTCTCATACACTCGCCTTCGAAAAATAGTCGCCTAATTTACTTTCATCATCTTGTCTCCTCTATTCGGGGCGCCCCCCTAGCCAAGTTGGTTTTCGAATTGGATCAGGCGTATGCTTCAGCTTACGATTCTATCGATTTCTCACCGGCAAGGTGTTTACTTAAAAGTTTAAAGGCAGTTTTTAAAATCGCTATTGTCACAAATCAGACTATGGAAGCTCAATTCGCGAAACTCGCAAATTTGGATCCAGATGGTGACCTAATCGATTTGATCGTCACTAGTGAGAGCGTTGGCTTTGAGAAACCGGATGCAAGAGTCTTTGAAACCGCATTGGCCGAATTATCTTTGAGCCCTAAAGAGGCGGTTATGATCGGCGACAATCTAAATCAAGATATACTGGGCGCAAGAGCTGTGGGACTTCATTGTATTTACATCACAAATAATCCCAAAGAGGTTGTACGTTTAGAATTAGAAAATCCTCTGTTAGGACGAGTCGGGGTATTGGAACAAATTCGCGCGCTATTAATTCGCTAACCGAAAACCTCGCACTATGGTTTTTTAAATCTTTTCATAGTCAATATTTTTGTATACGGTAGCCTATTGATATTTTCGACCGAAACGAGAAGGCTCTGTTGCTAAACTTTTCCTTTGAAAAATCTTCTTAACCTTGCAATCAATGAAACCCATATAATGTATCACCTAGGTATAAAAAATATTTATAGACTCAAAAATTTGCTCCGAGGAGTTAAGACCGTCTACAGTCTCGCTGCCGTGGAGGATCTACTTAGAAAAACCGAAGCATTGCACAAGAACTCGCCAGAACTAGCGCTAAAATTTGCGCGCAGTTGGTTCTATTTACCCAGCTTAGACTTTGGAGTAGACCCTTTGTCGGAGGCTTATTTTAATAAGCAGAAGAAGACCTATGAGGCCCTTGCGGGCAAACCTTGGGGCACCTTTGATCTTGTAGCTCAAGATAACCTCGCTGAGTTCAATAATTTGGGAGAGCTGTATCCGTACGTGACAAGAGATAACCACCTTGTCGGAGCGCATCTGCAGAAAACCGGCTACTGGATGAGTCAAATGAACTTGAATGTCTCAGATAAAATTATTGAATTCGGCGCTGGAAGTGGTGATTTAGCGACATTTTTATCTCAATCTGGCTACAACATACTTGCCACTGATATTAGTCAAACTTACACAGACGTGATTCGCCGCAAAGCAGAGTTTCTTAAGCTCCCCATGAAGTCCACCAGGGCTGATATGTCCAAATTTCAAGCAAAAGAATTGTATGATGTTGCCATATTCTGTGAAGCATTCCATCACTCCAGTGACTTTTTAGCCCTTCTTGAGCAGTTAAAGAGAATTTTAACCCCGGTAGGGAAGGTATATCTTTGCGGTGAACCGATAACTCATTTCCCGTATCCATGGGGTGTTCGTACAGACGGTGAGTCCATATGGATGGCTAGAAGATTTGGTTGGCTCGAACTTGGATTTGATAAATTTTACTTCCGACGATTGGTAAGGTCACTAGGCTGGAGTGTAAGCTGGTCATACAACAAAGCCATTGATCATGCGGCGTCCGTCGTATGTTTGAAACGAAACAACTTTGAGGATCAGTCCTGACATTTAAAGTGCCATTTCTTTGTGATCCCGGCAACTAAGGTGCAGCTCCATGGCAAATGACCTTAGGCAATGACCGACACTCGCTGCGCTTCAAATCATAACCTGCTGTTTTAATTATTTTTTAATTGAAACTGCTGGCGAATAGGTAGAATCACCTGGAGATTTATAGAAGGAAGGCGAACTACAAAGACATCAGTATTTAACAGTTTTGACCATTACGCCCCATGGTCATCTCCAAAAAAAGATATTAATACCGGCGAGCCTTTACTTCATGGGTCCTTGGAACCGGATTGTTCAGGAAAATTAAGCGCCTGAATCCTCGGGCTTTCGTGGACAAACCGCAAACTAAATAATATATATTCAGTATCGAGTATCCGGCACGGAGGGTTCTTAATGCGCATTTTTGTTACCGGTGGAGCTGGATTTATCGGCTCCGCAGTGATTCGTAATATTATTCGTAACAGGCCGACCTGGTCGGTGGTGAATCTCGACAAGTTGACTTACGCAGGCAACCTAGAATCACTACGAGAAATCGACGCTGATCCCCGCTACACATTCCGTCAGGTGGATATATGCGACAGAGGGAAAATTATAGCTCTTTTTGACGAGTTTAAGCCCGACGGCATTATGCACCTTGCGGCCGAAAGTCACGTAGACAGATCCATTGATGGGCCTGGAGAATTTATTCAAACCAATATCGTGGGCACCTACACTTTGCTTGAATGTGCTCGCGGGTATTGGTCAGGACTTTCAAACACGGATAAGCTAAAATTTCGGTTTCATCACATCTCCACGGATGAAGTATACGGCTCTCTCGGCGACACCGGATTCTTTACTGAGGAGACTTCCTATAAGCCTAATTCCCCTTATTCCGCCTCCAAGGCATCCAGCGATCACTTGGTAAGAGCTTGGCACGAGACATTTAAATTGCCCGTGATCACGACCAATTGCAGTAACAACTACGGGCCCTATCATTTCCCGGAAAAGTTAATCCCACTAATGATTTTAAATGCCTTGGATCTAAAAAACCTTCCTATTTACGGAAAAGGCGATAATGTTCGCGATTGGCTATTTGTAGAAGACCATGCTGAAGCCTTGTTGACCGTTTTTGAACAAGGTAAGGTTGGCGAGACATACAACATTGGAGGTAACAATGAGAAACAAAACCTCGAAGTGGTTCACACAATTTGTGATCTTTTGGATGAGATGAAACCTAGAGCTGACCGCAAAAGCTACCGAGATCTCATAATCTACGTCAAAGACAGGCCAGGTCATGATAAACGTTACGCCATTGATGCTAGCAAAGTGACGCGTGAACTTGGCTGGAAACCAAAAGAAACTTTTGAATCCGGAATCAAAAAAACCGTCGCATGGTATCTAGAAAATACGATTTGGTGCCATCGCGTTCAAGACGGTTCCTATCGTGGCCAGAGACTTGGATTGGGGGACTGAATGGCAAATCGCAAGGGAATTATTTTAGCCGGAGGATCCGGCACGCGGCTTCACCCGCTTACACTTGTTATGAGTAAACAGCTCCTTCCTGTTTATGACAAACCCATGATCTATTACCCGCTGACAACTCTGATGTTAGCGGGAATAAAAGATATCCTATTGATAAGCACGCCCCATGACCTACCCCACTTTAAAAAACTTCTTGGTGATGGCTCTCAGTGGGGCGTGAGACTAGATTACGCGGACCAGCCCAGTCCCGATGGGCTTGCACAAGCATTCATTATAGGAGAAAAGTTCATCGGTGGTGATCCTGCATGTCTCATCCTTGGTGACAATATTTTTTACGGTTCCGGTCTATCCAAGATGCTCCAAAGGACAAACACCGAGAGCAAAGGTGCCACGGTCTTCGGTTATTACGTTACCGATCCAGAGCGTTATGGTGTCGTTGAGTTCTCTAACGACGGGAAGGTAAAGTCCTTAGAGGAAAAACCGAAAAATCCCAAAAGCAACCACGCTGTCGTCGGTCTTTATTTCTATGATAATGACGTCGTAGAATTAGCAAAAAAACTTAAGCCATCTACTCGAGGCGAGCTAGAGATAACGGATCTAAATATCGAATATCTGAAGAAAGGGCGTCTGAACGTTGAACTGTTAAGCCGTGGAACTGCCTGGCTTGATACTGGGACGCATGCATCGCTGATACAGGCGACAAATTACGTAGAAGCTGTTGAAAATCGTCAAGGCCTTAAAATTGCCTCGCCAGAAGAAGTCGCATGGCGCATGGGCTTCATTGATAACTCCCAGGTGATTAAACTAGCTAAGGCCTTAGGCAAAAGCACTTACGGACAGTATCTCCTTGACCTTTGTGAGAGAGGTTTGTAAGCACAATGAACGTTCTTCCAACGACCATAGAAGGAGTGCTCATTATTGAGCCCAAAGTCTACGGTGACAAAAGAGGCTACTTTTTAGAATCATTCAGCGCTAGGCGATATTCAGAACTCGGGATTTCGGGGCCCTTTGTCCAAGATAATCTTAGCTTCTCGTCGCGGGGCGTTTTGAGGGGACTGCATTTTCAAAATCCAAATGCACAAGGGAAACTGGTATCAGCACCCTTTGGCGAAGTGTATGACGTGGCAGTTGATATTAGGAAGGGGTCTGCAACCTTTGGAAAATGGGTTGGAGTTCACTTAAGCGGTGAAAACGGACGTCAACTCTGGGTCCCGCCGGGGCTTGCTCATGGATTTGTGGTGCTAAGTGAAACAGCGTTATTTAGCTATAAGTGCACAGACTACTACGCACCACAATCAGAACTTTCAATTCTTTGGAACGACCGAGATATTGGCATTAAATGGCCCCTAGCGGAGGGCCTCCAGCTTTCACAAAAAGACAATGCGGCTAAACGTCTACGTGATTTGGACGATGCCGTGTTGCCTCGATTGTAGCGCAATACTAATTCAGTTACGCCCAGCATCGATTAACCCATTGTACAGCATAGTTTGGCTCAAAAGGAAGCGCTAGCCTAGGGGGCTCCGACCATCGCAAAATTTTCTTTGAATACCAGCGAGTATCCTTGAGAAGGGCCCCGTAACGCTGATAAATATATGTGACTTCATCTTTTGGAAAGGTTCCTTTTTTGGTGAGGCTCTCGTGATGAATCACGTCACCGGTATTAACTGATGCGGTGTTTTTTCCAAGTTTGGCGAAAACCTCTAGGCGCAAGATCAAATCCTACCCCAACAATGGTAAATTCTCGTCAATCATTCCAACCTTGATGAAGTCTTCATTCCTTACGAGCATCAGAGCGTCAGTTACAGCAGGCACAACGCTCGCAGGCTTCGCAAACCAAAGTATATTTGGATTAAGTAGATGACCTCGCAATGGATGGGCGGCAATGATTTTTACGCCCGGAGTAACAAAAAGGTGCTGAATTCTTCGACTTGGATACAGTAAACTGCAACCAACAACCCCAACTTCAGGCAAGCACTCGATCGTATTGAGCATTCTTTGTAGAATCGTTCTATCTAAAACCTCCACATCATTGTTCAGACAAAGCAACCGCTTTGTCTTCGATGAAGCGAAGCGACGGAATCCTTCATTATTTAATATGCTGTAGTTGAAATCATAGTCTGCCGACATAGTTCCTATGTTTAATTTCGGATTCAACGACGCTGCACTGGCCCATAAATCGTTAGTTGAATGCAAAACTGAGCGATTATTAATCAGAAACGTCCTCATTTTTATTTGAGAATCTATGATTTGGCTATTAAGGTGGAAAAGGCACTTTTCGGTCAAATCCCAAAGATTCCGAAATGGGATCAGTATTAAAAGCTCCCATTTGGCGTCACATTTCTGGGACAAAGCTTGGTCTAAATGATCTTGGATAGGTGTCTGATCTTTTGTGTACATGTCTAAAAGCAGTTTAGACCAGTCGGATTCAACTCCCCGACATAATACTGTGTACAATCCAAGCAAGTATTCATAGCACTTACAAAGAACTCTCACTAAAAATCCAATAGTTTTATCAATGACTTCTTTACTTCACCTAGAAATAAGTAAAATAGCCTAAGTTCATAGACTTAGGTTGTGTCCATAATATATAATCTCCTGCCGCACGATTAATCTACGCATAAGGATTTTAATAGTGAAATTAAGTCTAGTTGTACCCATCTATAACGAAGCCTCCCACCTGGATCAGTTTCTAACCCAGATTGACGCTCTTTCGCTTGATGCTGACAAGGAACTAGTCTTTGTAGATGACTGCTCAAAGGACAACTCGTGGGAGATCCTCCAGCAATTTAAGTTTAAGTCCAAGGTCATAATCGAACGCCAACCCAAAAACCAGGCAAAGGCTCTGCTCTAAGAAATATCATTTATTTCAATTTGATCGAAAAACCGTCGGAAATTTTTAAGCCCACGATGCCGACAAAATATTTGCCCGGCGGCAGGCAGTGGCTTTAGAGGAATTATATGGCCTTAAACAAAATTCTTGTCATTGGCTGCTATGGCCAGGTGGGAAGTAGCTTTAGACGCCTTTTTGGCCGGACCGGCAATGTTTTTTACGCAGACCGTGAGCCGCGAGAGCCGCAAGTCCTTGCCTGTGATCTTGGCGATCAAGGTTCGATTAAAAAGGTCATCGACGACGTGCAGCCTACGGTGATTATCAACTGCGCAGCTTACACTGCAGTGGATCTTGCAGAAAAGGAAGAGACTCTAGCCACCCAGATTAACGGGCAAGCGGTTGAAGTGATGGCAAAGGCCTCAGAAAAAATCGGGGCCATACTGATACACTATTCAACTGATTACGTGTTTGACGGCTCTGGAAGCACCCCGTGGCAGGAAGACTCTAAGCCAAGCCCAGTGAATGCCTATGGTCGCTCTAAACTTGTAGGCGAGGTGGCAGTCACCAAAAACTGCTCGCGCGGGTATGTGTTTCGCACGCAGTGGGTCTACGATAATGATGGCAAGAATTTCCTTAATACCATGCTCAGACTTGGCGCAGAAAAAGAAGAACTAGCGGTGGTCGGTGATCAAGTGGGGGCTCCCACGTCATCTGATATGATTGCGCGCTACACGCTGAAAGCTCTTACCAAAATCACAGCTGGTGCCATGCCCCGTGGCATCTACCACTTGGTGTGCACAGGAGAGGTCTCATGGCATGGATTTGCCGAGGCCATATTCGAGGCCGCTCGCGAGCAAAAATGGCCGGTTAAGGTAAAATCACTTAAGAAAATTACGAGTGAGCAATACCCCACCCCAGCCGCTCGGCCGCTGAATTCCAGGCTTAGCCTGGAAAAAATTCAAGGTGCCCTTAAAGAAAGCCTACCCAGCTGGCAAGAGTCTTTACTTGAAGTGTTAGATCAAAGAATAACGAGAAGAACTTTCAACTAAGCTCTTTATGAAGATCTTTACTCATCTTCAAATCTAGCTTTCCTCGCATTTTTCTTTTCTCGTGCAAATGCCGCCTGCTCCTCGGCCTCGCGGAATTTCTCAGTCTTCGCAGCCTTGGCGCGCTGCCTTGCCGCCATCTTGGCGTTTTTTTCAATCCGCAGAAGCCGAACAATCAACTCACTTTCTCGAGCCTTGTCCTCGAGATCTGGTTTTAGGCCGTCTTCGGCAAGAATTTTTTTGTATTCACGAATCTCAGCTAGCTTGCGCTTGATGGTCTCCACTTCCCCCAGCTCTTTATCGGTGAGTTGAATATCGAGGAATTCATCGGGATTTCTTTTTTTCTTAAAGCCTTTGGGCCCAAGCGGTTTTTTCTTTTGCGGAAAAGGACTTTTCTTTTGTGGCAGTGGGCTTTTCTTTTGTGAAAACTTACCGGCGGAAGTTTTCCGAGGCTCACTGCGGGTTTTGTTTTTTGGCGCTGGCTTTGGCATTCGGGGAACCTTTACTTGCGGTTTAATTTGTGTGGAGCAGCCTGATCAACTGGCATTAAAACAATTTCATCAATATTGACGCGTGCGGGCCGTGAGGCCATAAACCAAATACATTCAGCAATATCGCGGCTCGTGAGCGGGGTGACACCTTTGTAGACCTTACCGGCACGCTCTTTGTCTTGATTAAAACGCACGAGAGAAAAATCCGTCTCTACCATTCCAGGATCAATCAAAGACACACGAATTGACGTGCCGTTTAGCTCAAGGCGCAAGGTTTTCGTGATGGCCCTGACGGCATGTTTTGTGGCGCAGTAGACGCTTCCGCCCTCATAGACCACGTGACTGGCGATGCTTCCCATATTGATGACATGCCCGTAGGATTTCTCAAGCATGGCAGGAAGTATCGCTCTTGTGACGCGCAGAAGGCCCGTGACATTGGTATCAAGCATGACCTGCCAGTCGGAGACACTCCCTGTGGCGACATGGTCCACACCGAGGGCCAGGCCTGCGTTATTAAATAAACAGTCTATTTTTCCAGAGCAGGCTTCGAGGGCTTTTTTGGCAAAATTTTTAACAGACTGATCACTGGTCACATCAAGAGTCACCGCTGTGACGGCCGATGCACCGGCGGCTAGAAGCTTGGTCTTGAGTTTTTCTAGGCGCTCACTTCGCCGCGCAGCAATGACGAGACTCCAACCATTCTCTGCAAAAACCAAAGCCGTCTCCTCGCCGATACCGGCCGAGGCGCCGGTGATGACGATCGAGGGAGAGTTTTTGGACTTAGTCATGGCGTGCCGGTCTCTGAGGTAATGATTAAAGCTTTTTTGAGACCTTCACACCGCGCTCATTGCCTTCGCCAACCGAGCAGGACTCGTAGCCTTTATCCACGGCATATTGATGCTGGATGCGGCGGTAAAAGCTGTTCATAGGCTTAAGGAAGACTTCCTCGACTGTACCTGAGTTGATTTTTGCAATGGCTTCATCGACAGATGCGAGAGCAAGTTTTTCTGTTTCCGCATCGGCTTGCTGATTACTGCCGTGCCCGCCGCCATGTCCTCCGCCGTGTTGACCGCCGCGATTTCCCCGCTGATCACGACCGCCGCCGTGTCCTCCGCCATGTTGACCGCCGCGATTTCCCCGCTGATCACGACCGCCGCCGTGTCCTCCGCCATGTTGGCCTTGGCCTTGACGATGTCCGCCACCGTGTCCGCCACCGTGTCCACCACTGTGTTGACCTTGGCCTTGACGATGTCCTCCGCCGCCTTGTCCGCCCCGTTGATGTTGGCCGCCGCCACCTTGTGGTGGACGATTACCGCGGAAGTTTGGCATGTTTTTGCCAACGGGAGGGCGAGAGCCTTCTTCAATTTCTTCTGGCTCGACGTCGGCAAACGCCCAACGAAGGAAGCGGTCAAAGTATGCATAATAGCCAGGAAACTCTTCTTTGAGGACCTTAGCGATCGTCTCCCAGACCAGATTGCTATCTTCGGAATCAGCATTGTGGGCAGGCAATGCAGTGCCTGTTTTAAGAAGAACAAGGTCTGCTAAATCAAGCGTAAATTTCATGAACGGCTCAACGATTTGATTGAGCATGATGTGATCAAGAGGCGTCTCTTCTACCATCTCTGGATACTGAGCTGCATACCAAAGGCTCATACGCCCAAGAAGGCCCTTTAGATCCATGGCTTTAAGTTCACCAGGAAGACTCTCCAGTGTAGCTCCGACCATGATGGGCCAGCGTCCTTTGTTGACAACAGCCTCGTCAGCTTCTGGCGCTGCCGCCGCGGCTGCCCTCTGCGTGCGTTCATGCTCCAAGCATGTAAACAAAAAATAATCGATCGGTACATTGCGCCCGCGCTGTAATTCAACACGCTGTTTCATCGTCTGCTGTGGCTGAGTGGCTGCTGCTTCGTCTTGATTTTGTTCTGACATGATTCCTTGCACTTTCCAGAGATTGTTAAAGGATAATTTCCATTATCTGCAAGCAATCTGCTTACAGCGTTGATTCATCAATGGCGAACCAAGCCCTCAGGCTTTCATGCGGCGCGCTAAATTAAGCACGCGGCAACTCGCGATCGTTAGTTCTTCGGCCGCCGTCCATTCCTTGGAATCTTTGCGAGCATGCGTATAGGCCGATAATTCTAAATCTCCTTCGAAGGCGTCTATGACTTCTTCGACAGCTTTTGTATATTCTGGGGTCCCAATCGTTGACTTCTTGAGTGCGCCCGAAGCTTTCTTCAAATGCGCGACGGCATCGTGTTCGCCTTGCTCGGCTAAAAGCGGATTAAGTTCATCGATGGCAGACACCAGATCGGCCGCACTATCTTTGCGGTCACGTTTGATAATTTTTGTCATCGAAGCTCCATCGCTTGGTCATGTTCTTTGTGCAAATTTATCAGGCATCGGCAGGGCCCATATTGGCGCCGCCTTTTTACCTTCCCGGAGCATAGGCCAGGAGCGCCCAAGATGCAACAAATTCGACGTGGTTTCAGGCACCTAGGGCTTACGGCCTGCCGCCACCCCTCAGGCCTCCAATTATTTTGTGCCACAGACTAGCCAAAGGGGTAATTTCACATTGACGACTGATTGGGGTTTTTGTACATACAACCCCCTCGAAGTTTTCGTTAGTGAAGGCTAAGGGCTCGTAGCTCAGTTGGTAGAGCAGTACACTTTTAATGTACGGGTCGATGGTTCGAATCCATCCGGGCTCACTTCTTTCAAAGAAGACAGTTATCTCTCGAAATCGTCGTTTGTTTTCCGTCCTGTCCCCATCGTCTAGAGGCCCAGGACACCACCCTTTCACGGTGGATACAGGGGTTCGAATCCCCTTGGGGACGCCATTTCTCTTACAAAGAGACTGACAAATCATCTGACAAATCAAAAGCTTTTTGTGACTCAGCATAAAATTATCCTTGCAGGAGCAACTGGCAGTCTTGGACGACTGGCGGCAAAGCATTTACGCGCGCAAGGCGCAGATGTGATCGCGCTGGTGCGCAACAGCAGTCGTTCTCAAGCTATCAAAGAATTAAAAGAGCTAGGCGTGACCGTCACGGTCGTGAATTTTAGCAGTGTCGATGATATCGCGAGAGCCTGCGTGGGAGCTACCTGCGTTATTTCTGCCCTCGCAGGACTTCGTGAAACGATCATTGGAACTCAGAGCAATTTAGTGGACGGTGCGATCAAAGCAAATGTACCGCGTTTTATTCCCTCAGATTTCTCAATCGACTTTACAAAGCTTGCACCGGGCACCAATCGCAATCTTGATGCTAGGCGCGAGTTCCACGGCATATTAGCCCAAAAGCCAATCAAGGTGACCAGCGTCTTTAACGGCGCCTTTACCGACATGCTTACAGGCCAGATGCCGATGATTTTGTTCAAGCTCAGAAGAATTCTTTATTGGGGGGACGCTGACCAACGTCTTCAGTTCACCACGATCGACAATACGGCTCATTTCACAGCTCTTGCAGCTCTTGATGCTGCGTCACCTCGCCATCTTCACATTGCCGGAGATCAACTCACGACGCGAGACCTCGCAAGCGTGATGACCAGTTTGACTGGCAAGAGCCATAAATTACTTCGCGCAGGAAGCCTTGGGCTGCTTGCGGCCATGATCAAAATCGCACGGACGCTGTCGCCACAAGAGGATGTCCTTTATCCCCCCTGGCAAGGGATGCAATATTTTCACAATATGTTAAGCGGCGTCACAACGCCTGACAGGCTTGATCATGAGCGCTATCCTGGCATTGAATGGCGCACCGCGCGCGACGTGCTCGAGGAATTTCTAGCCCACCCGCCGTCGGTTTCATGACCTCAAGCTAAAAAATCTTTCACATTGTCCGTATGCTGAAGCTTGAATTCACCTTTTGGCAAAATGCGCCTTGCGAGACCCCATAAGACCTTGCCTGGGCCAACTTCCACAAAGGTGTTCATGCCTGCTTGATTAGCTTTTTCAATTGTTTGAGTCCACTTCACTGGGCTATCGATTTGTTTGATAAGAAAATCACTGCCGTAAGTTTCCGTCATTTCGGCCGTCAGATTTGGAATGATTTTTGTACCGTTATTGAGATATTTGGCGGCCGTCAGTAGCGGAGTCATCTCCTCACGTGCTGGCTTCATCATGGATGAGTGAAACGGTGCCGAGACAGGAAGCGAGACAAACTTCACAGATTCAGCCGTCAAGACGTCTTCTAGTCTCTTTACAGCCAATGCCGAGCCCGCCACGACGAGCTGGCCAGGACTATTGTAGTTGACCACCTCAACTGGCTCACCGGGGGCTGTGGCTTTTTTACAGAAGTCTTCCAGTCGCGCTGTTTCCATACCGATGACAGCCGTCATAGCACCTTTGCCTTCCGGTACTGCTTTTTGCATGGCAAGGCCACGTGCACGCACAAGCCTGATGGCCTCGGCACAAGCCAGACGACCAGAGGCGACAAGAGCTGAATATTCGCCAAGACTGTGTCCTGCAAATAAATCAGCCTTAAAGCCTTTTTCGTTTGTCATCACTTTCCATGTGGCAACACTCGTGGCTACAATACAAGGCTGCGTGTTCGCCGTAAGTTTCAGTTGATCTTCGGGACCTTCGAGGCAAAGTTTTTTGATAGGTGCTTTAGAAGCTTCCTCAGCCTCTTCAAAGACTTCTTTGGTGTAAGGAAATTCATCCAAAAGTAGCTTTGCCATTCCCACATATTGACTACCTTGGCCAGGAAACATGGCGAGAGTTTTTATTTCTGACATTTTTTGCTCCTTATCTAGACGCTCAAATCAGATCATTAAAACATGAATGTAAACTGAAGATCAAAGCGCTCAACCGTGCTCGGCTCACGCTCTGAGTGATCGCCCGTAAAAACGCGCGGCGGGCGCTCGGAGTAGGTCGTCGACTTTAAAGCACCCACAATTCCCACATACCTAGCAAGCCGCATCGACCCACCCACAGACCAATTGACGGTAGGGCTTGCGTCTTTATCGAAAACTTGCAGACCACCGCCGTCATTTTTTGAACGCCGCCAGTTTTCATAACCTGGGCCTGCAGACGCGAACGGTGTGATAGGAGTTGGATTTGGAATTCGCAAGATAAGATCCGCCTCACCTGCGGACGAGGTCTCCGCTAAGTCTTTTTCAGATCGATTTTGGAAACGCCCTGATACACCCCAAGCAACGTAACGATTTGCCGGCAGTGTCACACCAAGACTTCCAGAAAAATACTTAAAACCAAAGCCCACGCCAAGTGACACACTCGCAGACTCTTCATCACCGTAGGATCTATCACGCTGACTCAGTTGATCAAAAATTTCCCTATATTTGGGACGTCCGGTGGGCCTGGGTGAGCCACTTGTAGCCCGTTGATTTGTATTGTCTTCTGTCGACTCTGCTGCTGGGGATCTAACACTTCGCGAAGGACTAACATCCGTCGCCGCTGGTTTTGCTGGTTCATCTGGTTTAATTGAGCCAAAAGATCCGTCTTCTTGATAATGAAGCTCAGGCTTTGCAATAGGTAAGGCCCTAGATTCTGCGCGAGCCAATACCGTCTGAGTACCTGCGGCAAAGCCGATCAGGCCAAGCCAGAATGTCGTCACTCCGCTAAGTTTTTTTTGCCCGCCCATGCTTGTTATTTCCTCAAACTTAATGGACTGGCCGCTGGTGTAGAGACCACCTTTTGGCTGATTTTACCGAAAATTGATTTGCCGACCTTATCAAACATTTCAATCTCGATCGTATCACCAGCTTTCATAAACGGCGTCTCCGCCTTACCGGTATCAATGATTTCGAGCATGCGCTTTTCGGCAAGACAGCTACTCCCGCGCGCCCGGTCTTCGTTGGACACCGTCCCAGACCCAAGGATCGTGCCGGCAGTGTAAGCGCGAGTTTTTGTGATATGTTCGATCAGTTCATTAAAACCAAAGAACATCTCAGGACCCGCGTTAGGATCGCCAAATTTCTTGCCATTATAGTGAGTCACTAGTGGCAAATGGATCCGCCCATCTTTCCACGCGTCCCCTAGTTCATCAGGCGTCACTGCAATGGGACCAAATGCTGAGGCTGGCTTACTTTGAAAAAATCCAAAGCCTTTTTCAAGTTCAGCAGGAATTAGATTTCTAAGACTCACGTCATTAACGATCATCAGGAGCCGAATATATTTCGAGGCTTGGTCTTTTGTCGTTTCTTGCGGCGTGTCGCCCAAAACGACTGCCACCTCTGATTCAAAATCACAGCCCCAAGCCTCGTTAGCCAAATAAATTGGATCTCGTGGCCCAATGAAAACTCCGGAGCCACCTTGATAAATCAATGGATCTGTTTTGAGGGTCTTAGGTGGTTCCGCATTCCGCGCTTTTCTCACCAAAACGACGTGGTTAATGTAAGCAGAACCGTCAATCCATTCATAGGCACGTGGCAGCGGCGCATCAAGTTGGTCTTGACTGAGTGATTGCCCTGAGACTTTACCTGAAGATAAATTTTGATAGATTTCTTCAAGAGCAGGCGTCACCTGCTCCCACTTGTCGAGAGCCTCTTGCATGGTACGGGCAATGTTCGTTGCTTCGACAAACCTTAGATTGTCTCGAGAAACAACAATCAGCCTTCCATCACGAGTCTTATCTCTTAAGGTCGCTAACTTCATGACCTCTCATCCCCTCTTACCGCCCGGTTTGTGTCCGGATTTTTTTTGAGTCTGCTTGATTGCGGATTGATTCTTTGACATCGGTTTAACATTAGATTTGGAGATAGATTTGGAATTCGAATTAGATTTCACGCCAGACGGTTTACTGACGCTCTTTGCGCCATGTTTGGAAGTCGGCTTTTGAGTGGATCCCTTAGTCGTTTGTTTTGAATGGACTGTTGATTTTTGCGCAGTTGATTTTTGTGCAGTTGATTTATGTACCTTGGATTTTTGGGCCGTTGATTTTGTTGTCGTAGACTTCTCAGCCTTTGAGTGTTCGGACTTCGGCTTTCTCGCGGCGGGGCTTAGTGCCCTATGTGCCGGACTATCTGGCCGTTGTGACAGTGGTTTTCTTAGAGCGCGTTTACGCGATGACGACACCTTGGATCTAGATTCTTGGCGCTCAACGGGTCGATCTGTCGCTTTTCTTAAAGTGCTAACTTGGTCAGCTGTTAATTGGCGGTACTCGCCTGCCGGTAAGTCTGCTGGAAGTCTGATATCACCAAAGGCAACACGTATGAGTCGCACGACGCGCCGATTAAAATGTTCGAATAATCGTCTAACCAAGCGATTTCTCCCCTCATGAACAGTGACCATGTACCAGGCACCTGTGGAGACTCCCATATTAGCGCCGTGTACATATGTGATTTTTACATTTTTGACAGGACCATCCTCTAATTCGACACCCTGCTTAACCTGCAGCTCTTCTTCCTTGGTGAGCCGTCCATCAAGTAAAACCTGATACTCTCTTGGTACATGATACTCAGGACGGCAAAGTCGATAACTCAACTCCCCATCATTGGTGAGCAGCAAAAGCCCCTCAGTCCTAAAATCAAGCCTTCCTACTGGTGACACCAGAAACTTGGCTTTTGCCACCATAGGAATATCGTAAATAGTGGGTTTATTAGTGAGTTCATCACTGCGTGCAGTAAGCACTTTATCTGGCTTATGCAAAAGCCAGTATACCTTTGGCGGCAATTTGGATTTGACCGCCTTACCGTCCAGAAAGACTTGGTCGGATTCAGGATTAACTTTTGTGCCCAGCGCAGAAACTTTCTTGCCGTTGACGGCAAGACGGCCCTCACTGATCCACTTCTCCGCCTCCCGGCGGCTGGCTATCCCCAATTGGGAAAGCCACTTCTGTAGTCGCATCTCGCTCATTTAGTTGAGCCTCGCTTGGTTCGTCGCTGAGCGTTTCATCTGAAATCACTTCTCGCGACTCGTTTGCAGTCGTCTCGACTGGTACAACCTCACCCCATTCATCATCATCGATCCCATCAAGGGAATTAATGACTGCGCCAGCGCTGGCGCCTTGAATCTCACGTTCCTCAGTATGCACTTCAGCGGCCGACCAGGCAACCTGTCCTTCATTAAGAACATCAATTAAATCGGCCTTGGACTCGCCTTGCTCATCAACCAAAGGATTCGCCGCTGGTAGATCGGCATCCGAGGTTTCCGCGGCCACCTGACTGCTGGCGTCCTGGTTCACGCCTTCAAGAGTTGGGGCGTAAATGGAAGCTTCGACCGCCAGCGGATTAAATTCAGCCCCGCCACGCACGTCCTCTGAATACTCCTCATCTGCGATGAACTTCTCGGTGTCAACACCCTCTTGCTCTGCTTCAAAGTCAGTGATTTTTTGGTTGGCAGCCTCAAGCACATCTTGAGGAGTCTGGAAGCTTTCCAGTGGCGGCAAGTCACTGATGGACCCGAGCTGGAAAATCTTCAGGAATTCGTCGGTCACACCAAACATCATGGGGCGTCCTGGAATTTCTTTACGGCCAATACAGGTCAATAGATTGCGCTCTACGAGAGTCTTGAAAATAGATCCTGCGTCTACGCCGCGGATAAATTCGACTTCCGCGCGAGTGACACCTTTTGATTGTTTTTGCCGGTAAGCAATGACGGCTAGGGTTTCAAGGGATGCCCGGGAAAGAGGCCTTGGACGACTTGAAAACTGCTTTTCCATGAGAGGCTTCGCCGCAGGTGTCGTCTGAAACTGATAACCCATGCGCTTAATATATTTCAGATGAAAACCACCCGCTCTGTCACGGTAAAACTCAAGCAAGTCATCGCAAGCATCTTGCACTTCTTTTAATGTATAGCCTTGCTCCATCAAAAGTTCATGGATTTCAACGGCACGCATTGGCTTGGGCGATGCAAAGATAATGGATTCAATCTTGCCGGTCAGGGTCAGCTCTTCCGAAAGCGTTGCCGTCTCGCCAGTTTCAGCTGCTTCGGTAAGCTCATCTGAATTGTCGTCTATATTATCATCTAGGTTTTCATCTGAATTTTCTTCATGTTGGTCCGTAGCGCGGACTTCCGTCAATTCTTCATCTGAAATCTTCTCATCTGAAAAATCCTCGGCCGCTGCCTGTGTTTCGGCTAAGCTCAACTCCTCGGTTGCTGTCTCGTCGTCAGCAAATACAGACGTCCCGATGGCCTCGCTTGCCGTCGTCTCAACGGAAAATGAAATCTCCGGCTTTTGGGTCGTATCGTCCTCATGAATTGTCATTGATCCACCTCCGGTGCACCGTCCATCGCCAAGGACTGGGCTGGCACATTAGAATTTTGATCGTTCGCTTCTGATTCCAAAGGCAGGATGTTGCCACTTGGCACATCCGCTATTACAAATTTTTCTTTCGATTCTAGTGACAGTATGCCGTCATGATCGGTTGAAGATTCGATTTCATCGGCAACTTCAACATCAACTTCGACAATGGGCTCATCTGTTGAAGCGTCATGCATGGGAGTCGCCACCGCTCCTGGCAAAACCGACTGATCCAGATCTGATCGATAAAACCAAAGTGGGCCCATCATGTCTTGCTGAAATATTTTTAACTTATGCTGCTTTGAAAGTTCTAGGACCGCCATGAGATGGACGACCATGTCGTAGCGACTGCGGAACTTGTTATAAAGACCCTGGAACATTCCGTAACGTACCGTCTGAATGTACTCATCAAACCTTTCGATCGTTTGCTCAAGAGTGATGCCGTGTGTCTTAGCTTCAATTTTAGTGGCTTTGCGTTCGGCTAAATCTCGCATGATCTGATCATAAAGAATAATCAGTCGCGCAGGATCTCCTTGCAAAGGCGTTTCAACGTCTTTGAAAACTTCGGCTAAGCGTTCGTGCTCGTGGCCAGTTTGAATTTCAACACCCATCTGCGGGCATTGCGAGAACCAGTCGGCTGCGCGACGGATCATTTCATACTGAAGCAGTCGATCCTGAAGTGTCTTAAGAGGATCTTCCTCCATCCCGTCTTCGTTTAAGACCTTGCGTTCCTCGGACGGGAGAAGGCTTCGACTTTTAATTTCAATGAGTGTGGCGCCCATGGCGACAAACTCGCCAGCCTCCGAGATGTCGTCAAACTTGACGAGTCTCAGATAGCCGAGGTACTCGGTGGTCAGCTTAAAGATGTCGATGGCAAAAATATCGATCTCATGCACACGAATTAGGTGCAGCAGAAGGTCTAGAGGGCCTTCAAAGCGATCGAGTTTGACGAAATATTCTGACGACATGGCTAGCCTTTTTGAGGACCTTCCCTGCTTGTCCCACGCCACTTGAGTGCAAGTCACGGCGCAGGGGCCTAATGCCTAATTTATTTGGACTTTCGTTCTAATTTTTAGTTATAACCTGCCAGCTCTTGGGTGTCTATCCAAAATCCCCGTCAAAGGCTTGGGGCATGCTTCATACAAATAAGAAATCTGATCAAATGAAATCCTTTTGCGAGGCACTTGGCAGGCGTGACCCCGAGCTAGGTAGCCTCGTGGAAAAACTACTCACCCGTGGTAGAGGCCTAAATTTTGAGCCAAAGAGTGTCTTTGAAGCCGCAGAGCCAAAAGACTTTGACCTGTTTTTAGATCACGAACCCGCGCTTGTGCAAAACCAGCAAACACCTGACTGGCCTCTTGTTGATAGCCCTCTGCCCTATAGTCACTACATGCCTATAAGAGCATTTAGAGGCGACCCCACAAGGCTTTGGGGACCTGTGGATAAGCTGAGGATATTTCTATCCAGCGGAACAACTTCAAGCCCAGAGGGGCGCTCACGGTCAGCCTACTCAAGCCGCGGACTGCTTTTTTACCAGGCAGCTAGCCTAGCTGGGTTTTTTTCACTCCTTGCAACCCTTGACCCACCGTTTTCTGATGATTTTTTGAACATGAGGGCCATTAGCCTGATACCCCCTGTGGAAAAGTGGCCTGATTCCAGTCTTGCGCAGATGATGCATTGGATTGCCGAGTCATGGATGACCGTCTACGGAGATTCCCTTGACCCCATAGACATCGAGCAAAAAATCACCCAAGCCTCAGACGACGGAAAGCCGATTTTCATATTTGGCACAGCCTTTCACTTTGTCAACCTGCTGGACAAAGGCGCAAAATTTAAGCTTCCCAAAGGCAGCATCGTGATTGAAACAGGCGGCACCAAAGGTCGAAGTCGCTCCATTGAACGAGACGAACTCTATGATCTGATCGCCCGAGGTTTTGAAATCCCGATGAGTTCAATTGTCAGTGAGTACGGCATGTGCGAACTGGCTAGTCAGGCGTGGGATTTTATAACTGTCGACAGCAAAATTAATCGACTGGAAGAACGTGTTTTTAAATTTCCATGGTGGGTACGATGCGGTGTCATGTCCTCACCAACCAAAATCACCCGAGAGGCTACAGGAGCCTTGGTGATCGCAGATCCGCTGCGCCTTGACATCGGTCAGCGCGCCATCCAAACAGAAGATCTAGCCACGCTAAACCTTGATGGCACGTTTCGCCTGCAAGGCCGAGTCCCGAACGCGCCGCTTAAAGGCTGCTCGATCAACGTCGAGGACGTGGCTGACATCCGCGAAACCTCCTCTCCTCTAGGAGTCACAAAATCTAACGCGCACGGACCAATTTTGCCGTTTGACGTTTTGAACCTGGAACAACGAGCCCCTCGGGCACGTCGCTGGTTTCTTGATCTCTGCAGCGACCGAGAAGCGCTCAACCGATTAAGTGTTGAACTTAGAAGCCAACATCTTGCTCGCGAAGCCATCGTGGATTTAATGTCAGGTTTACCTTTTGATGCAAGTGGATTTGCTGCAGCAGCGGCCAATGCCACCCAAAAAAAATCCATCGCAGCCGAGTGGCTTTTTATAGCTCCAAGCAGTCACTCGCTAGCCATGATACAGCCCATTGCCGCCGCCATGACAATCGGGCTTAAAGTGCGTATTCGAATCCCAAACATTGCAGGCGTTGCTGCAGATAAAACTTTTCTTGCGCGGGCTGTAGAGCTTGCCAGTGAGGCGGGCTACAGCCTTCAGATCGTGGATGCCTCTTGGAGACTTGGATCCAATGATCTTCACGATGGCGAGCATGTTTTAGTATTTGGTGACGATGAAACCTCGAAAATAATAAAAACATTCGCCCCTCATCGAGTCAGTGCGTTTGGCAACGCCGTAAGTTTAAGTTTAGTGCAAGGTGCTGACCTGGAAAATCCAGAGCTCCTTCGCCGAGTTGTGCGTGATCAGTTGTCTTTAGACCAGCGAGGATGCCTTTCATCACGGGCCATATTAGTCATCGGCGGTCAGCCAAGTAGAATTCACAACGCTCTATCTTCCGTCATACCAGACGAGATTAAGACACGAGTCTTAGACATCGGAGAGCAAACCGCGCACGCTCTTGAAGTGGTTCGTCTTGCACAGCAAGGCTTTGTCACGTCAGAAGCATCTACCCAAGGCCACGTGACCATGGCCACGAAAGCCTCGTCGTTGGACAGGCTCACACAAGACGTTGCATCTGGCCTGGGCCCACTCAATATGGTCATGCTGGCCTTTGTTTTGCCTGAAAATACAGAAGAATTAGCTGTGATTGGAAAACTTCCCAAAAATATACCCGTTCGCGCTATCAGCATGACCGACCAGGGACTTAAATCACTGACGCAAAATAAGAAATCACCTGTTTTTCTAAAAAACATCAATCTAAGAAACCTTGGATCCCTTGGTGCGCCTAGTTTTGACGGCTTACATTTAGGTGTCCCGTTTTTTGCGAGCCATGCCTAAGTCGCGATATAATAGTCCTTATGAGGACTCCCGCCATAAATTTTGAAAAAGAAGACTTGGAGCTTTTGGCCGAGTATTTTTTTGAGCTGTTTTTACCGCGTTTTGTAGGGCAAGACGAGGGTAGCATTCGTACGGCAACCTCCATCGAGTTTTCTCGCAAGATGCGAAATAAGGTGGGTCTTGCAGTCCTATTCGAAAACAAAATACGATTGTCACTGACTTACTTTCAGGCCAATCCACAGTTTCTCCCGTACACGATCTTCCATGAAATGGCGCACTTATGGCTCTACCACTCAGGTTTTGACCCGGGCCATACGAAGAGGTTCTATAAGAAAATGCTCGAGTTCGAGGACACAGGTTATTTGATTGATCCAGAGGTCCACGTGCATACGAGACTGGCCGCAGAGGGACGCTACGTATACATATGTAACAACTGCGAAAATAGGTGGCATCTCAAAGAGGAACTGGACCATAATATCTACTGTGCACTGTGTTACAAACGCGAAGGAGTTGAATACTACGCAACGTTAAGCAGCGACCTCGCGAGGCGAACCACTAAATCACGACGGGAAAGACAAGACGAATGCGCCTAAACAACACGATGACCACAACACGAAGCTTCGCCTTAGCCATTGGCGCGTGCGCCATTGCCGCCACGGCACAAGGTTACGAACTTCGCACAACTGATCAAGTCACAAAAGAAGCGTTTATCAGTCTTCCCACCGTGCTTCGCGATAACTTTAAAGATTTTGTAGTACCAGCAAGTGCAGATACAGGCAGCGTGAAGGCCCTATGTAATCAGGTCGCGACGATGTATGCGACGTTCAAATGGCGTCCAGCCACCGAAGGGTGTGGGGACAAGGGCATTCCATGGCAAAGCAATCTCAAGAGTGCGGGCGGCCACCCTCTGATATTTGCCGAATTTGGAAAAGGTTCCATGACAACACTTTTAATTAGTGGCGTCCACCCCGATGAATTAACACCAATTCCACTCGCGTTTAAATTTGCCAATTATCTGCAAGCTAACCCAGGTATCATTCCAAAAGACACACGAGTCGTCGTAGCGCCGCTTATCAACCCAGATGGTTTTTTCCGCAAGGCCTCAACACGCGTCAATGGTCAGGGTGTCGATCTCAATCGAAACTTCTTCACCCAAGATTGGTATGCTGCAGCAAAAAACTGGTGGGTCACCCGTCGCCAAAAAAACGAACAGCATTTTCCAGGCCACATTCCAAACAGTGAGATCGAGACATTGTTTCAGATCTGGCTCATCGACACTTATAAACCTGACAAGATTATCTCAGTACATGCACCGCTAGGATTTTACGACTACGACGGCCCAGGCGACCAGAAGTTACGCCCGCTCACCGAAAGCGAAGAGAAGGCTCGAAGCCTTGTGCAAAATATGAGTATGTCCAGTCGAAATTACAAGATTGTAGACTACTCCTTTTATCCGGGCAGCCTTGGCAATTATGCAGGCAACGAACGAGGCATACCAACTATTACGCTTGAACTTGAGACGACAAACCCGACAAAAACAGAAGAATACTGGCAGCAGTTTTCGCCGGGTTTGATTCAGGCGGTGAAATATCCTTTCGTAAACCAATCTGCGCCAACAGCAAAAGGTTCCAGTCTCTTTCTTGAGCCATACGGATATAAAACAGCACAGGCAGCTGACCCTGAAAAAATAGTAATACCGACCAGCCACTAAGTATTACACGACGTTAAAACGAAATCCAAAAATCCCACGGATGACTGCCCTTTGGCAGTCCTGACACTTCGAAGTATAGCCCCACCCTGCCTTTGGACTCTGTCACCGACCACCCCATTTTTTCCCGCACTTTTGAAACGTCACGCACAAACCATGGAAACATTCCTTTTTCCACCAACGACTTGTGAATGCGGATCTGCATTTTTAGCTGCTTATTTCCTGTTGGGATGACTAGCTCATAGTTGCAATTGCCCGTGCAATAGTTCAATCCTGCTGTAGCAAAATCGCCCCTTAACGCATCTGGATCTAAGATCGGCATATGTACGTCCATCGATTTAGAATCAACAGCATCGCCAACCTCAAAGTCATAAAGAACCCCACTTTTTCGGTTTAGGCGGTCATACGCATTTACAGGCAACGTCATGACCATGGGGATATTGGCTGAACTCTCAAAAAAAGCCACATCGGTGCTTAGGTCTAGCGTGATTTTAAAAAATAAAACCTTAAGATAAAAGCCGAGTGACGCGAATGCTGCCATAGGCTCAATGCGTTTTTCCATCAATTGACTTTCGATGTCAGAGGATGAAAAGTTCAGCGTGAAAAAATTTCTTATATCGGACTTTATGTAAAGCCGACTGTCACGTGCAACGACAATATCTTTTGGAGCTCTTAAGACGACTTCATCAAAAAGCATGTGGTTGGCGGTCTTAAATTTATATCTATAAAATCTTGAAAGAATCTCCGCTGCCGGCTGGTCATAACTAACACGCACAGTATTACCGTTTATGGTTTTCAGCACGTACTCCGGGCACGAGGTCAGCCACGCCACACCTCGATCGGAGCTCACCTTTTCGCCCCTCCTTGGAAAACAACCTGGAAAGCCGAAAGACCCGCGAGTCGACTGACCAAGCATGTCTTCTTCGAGAATGATCCTGTCAGACGCCATCAAAGTTTCTTCTCTCCAGGCGTCGCCCTTAAACCAAATGATTTTCCCGTCGTTGCTGATGGGAAGAATGCTCGGACGGGCCATTCTAAAGTCGGGTTTGTCCGGGCTTCCCACGTTATAAATTGCGATAATGCTTGATCTCGTGCGTGATTGAAGGGACGGGAAATCCCTAGCAAATCGGAATTCGGGACTAGCGTCAGCCGCGGGAGATAAAAATAGACCAATACACAAAATTTGGGTAGATACCTGGTTCCATGTATGAATTTTTCGGTCCCGCGGAGTCCAGCATTGAACCCCAAGTTGATAGATATTTCTGGTCGCGAAATTGCAAACCAAACTAGACAAATTGCGTCTGAATCGCCTTTGATGCTTCAAGATTTCAACTTTAACGTACCAGACGCCCAAATAGCTCAAGAACCGCTGCCTGAGCGCCAAGCATCGAAGCTTTTGGTCTGGGATGGTCATCATGTTTCACATACAAAGGTTCAAAATATTTGTGAGGTCGTTCCAGAGGGGTCGTTATTTATTGTAAACAATTCGCGGGTGATTGCCAGTCGTATCCATGGTCACTTAAAAACTGGAGGACGTGTCGAATTACTTTTGCTTGAGCCTGCTGGACAAGAAAATGAGGGCCGCGAGACATGGCTTTGCCTCGGAAAACCAATGCGAAAAATACCAGAAGGCACGGTAATTTCATTTTCAGAAGGACTGACAGCAAAAATCACTAAAACTCATCCTGCCTCTGACCAGGGGCCCCATCCTTTTGAGGTCGAATTAAATCTAGCTGGATCTAAACTGCTGAATTGGCTCGATAAGAATGGCGAGATGCCACTACCGCCTTATATTGACCGAAAGTCGTCTCCGAAAGCCCTTCATGATAGGGACCGCGAAAGCTACCAAACAGTTTATTCGCAAGGCCTGGGATCTGTAGCGGCTCCCACGGCCGGACTACATTTCACGGAAAGCGTCATCGAAAGCCTTAAGCAAAAAAAATGTGAGTTCGCCCCTGTAACGCTTCATGTTGGCGCAGGCACATTTTTACCTGTGAAAACACCTGACCCCCAACACCATGCCATGCATAGTGAACGTTTTTTAGTTCCAAGAACAACACTGGCGGCCATTGAAAGTACCCGACGTGAAGGCCGTAAAATCGTTGTTGTTGGAACCACAGCACTGCGAAGTCTCGAGGGGTTGTGTGATATCGCAACTAAGTTACAGTGCGCTAAAGAAGACCTAGCAGATCGTTGGCTGCGTACAGATATTTTCATTCGACCCGGGAAACGATCAGATCGCCACCTTCCGTGGAGAGCAGACGCCATCATGACAAACTTTCATCAGCCAGAGAGCACGCTTTTCATGCTAATTTGTGCGCTGATTGGCTTTGATGCTGCTCACGACATTTATAAAATAGCCTTGAAGGAAAACTATAGATTTTTTAGCTACGGAGATAGCAGCCTTCTTTGGCTTTAGCTGGCATATGGCCATTCAATTAACTGATTTTTTTGCGCTCGAGAATTTGCACAAGTAATTGAAGGTCTTCAATTTGCTGATTGAGTGATCGAATCTCTTGGTCTTTATTGGCAAGCTGGGAATTTGCCGCCTCTAGTCTTGCCACATATTTAGCCTCAACTGTAGCTACAGTCGACTTAGCCTGCTCGAGAGCGCGATGACAAAATTCAATTAAACCTCGCGCCTCGACGCTAGCCATGCCAGCCTCAACAAGTGGTCTTGCGAGCATATCAGGGACAGCGTTTGATTCACCGTATTGACTACCTGGGGGTCCAAGTACTTTAGCCGATACTTGATACGACGCGGGCTGTTGCGATGGGACTGTTGGAACTACAAAATTTTTTGAAGCTTCACCAAAACGCTGTCCATCACTTGCCGCCGTTTCAGCGCGACGAATCGTTGGAATGACTTTATTGACTGATCGCTCGGGTGCTGGATGATTCTTGATAATTGAATTCTGATGCGAGCCACTGGTGTTCTTCAGTGGAACAACCGAGCCACTTGTTTCATCGAGATCGACAGGAATGAAGTACTTTCCCTCGCGAAGTTCTGCCGAGATGCGCCCCGTGCGAATACGGCGACGAATTGTCATATCAGAAATGCCGGTCGCTCGTGCATACTCGACAATTGATAGCCACTGCTCTGCCATAACAAAACACCTCTGTCTTTAATTCGTGCCAATCCTTGCACCTTATATACCTAGAATAGCAGCGCTCAACTTGGCATGGAAAGCCCGCCAACAGCTTGGCAGGTGGGTGGCAATTATTTGACGCTTCCAATGGCCAGATGCATTAGAAAATCTCGTCGCCGGTCGGCTCACTTGGCACCTTTGGCAAATAGGCAAGCGCCTGTGTTCGTTGCCAAATATATTTATAATAGGACAAATTCCTATAAACCGATTTCACATAACGACGCGTCTCACGAAAGGTCATAGTCTCTATTAGTTCATCCATTTCTAAATTGCTGTATTGCGCCAGCCAGCGATCTACCGAGGTCGGACCACCGTTATAGGCGGCAACAGCCAAAATCATATTTCCTTTGTAATACTCGGATAGCTTTTTAATATAATGGGCGGCATAACCAATGTTGATCTCAGGCTGACGAAGCTCGCTCAGGTGAAATTTCGAATCGTCTAGCATTCGAGCAATTCGAATGGCTGTAAATGGCATAATTTGCATCAAGCCTTGCGCTCCAACGGCGCTTTGCGCATCAATGTCGTATACGCTCTCTGCCCGCATGAGTGATTGTAACAAAAATGGATCAACATCAGCGGAAGACGCCACGGCCTCCACGATGTCACGATACGCGAATGGATATAGAAGCTTCCAATCTGGATTGTACCTTAGCATGTGCACTTCCAATTCTGCTGAAGAATTTGGAATTTGTCTTAACGGCGAATCCAACATGAGAGGTGATTTGAAACCGTACGCATAGTCTTTTAGATCAAGCGCTAATCGAAAAGATTCCACCCATGTTCCCGTCCCCCCTCGCCTCTGCATAGTCGGTAGAAGCCGTAATAGCCGACGACCGATTTGATGTTGCCCCCATTTTCCAAGCGCCGATACAGTTCGCATTTCTGCCTGATGATCCGTTGACAAAGAAATCTCTTGCGTAGCGTTCCGGCGTGTTTCTTCATCCAAAAGATTGTCTGTTAATTCCGTTGCTGGATTTGCTGACGAAATCCTGGTGGCATTTAGACTCGCCTCGAACGTATGAGCGGCAGCAGGGGCTGATGGGTCGATATTTTTACGCATCGATTCCAATATCAAGGGCCGACGCGCTTGGACCATGATGGCATAAAAACCATCACCGTTTTCCGACAGAATTTTCCTATATAGGACTTCAGCTTCGTCGGTTTTTTTCAACTTTTCCAGGATTCGCGCGCGCCAGTAATCAAGCCCACCGTCAATACCACGATCCCTTAGCGGGACGTAGTTACCCCGCTCAAGCAATGCTAGGGCCGCGTTATAGTCGGCCGCTAAATATAAATTCCAAAAATGATGCCATCGAATTACCGGATCTACGTTCGCCGACTTAGCTAGAGATTCATACAACTTGGCCGCTGATTGATGGATTCTGAGTCGACTTAAGCTGTCGGCGAGATTTTCTTGCGCGATCCGCCAATCTGCCTGATTCGGAAATGTCGCCAGGTAAAGGCTCCAAGTTTTAGCGGCCATCTCATAATCACCTTGCCTAACCTGAATTTGCCCAAGGAGCGACAAAGCCTTACTTAGACGTACTTTGGAATCACGCGTCTGGCTCATCTTCAGGAGATCAACTTGCTCCTCCGTCAGCCGGCGCGCTTCATTCCACAGTCTTATCTGATATAGATAAGTGATTCTCTCAGTTTCATCGAATTGGGCGACCCGTCCAGATAGGCGTCGCAGCGGACCCTTTGTAATTTCGATGAGAAATGACTTTAGTCCCTCATCGAGATTGGTATTTCCAGCGAGCCGATTGATCAAGGAAGTACTAAAAACGTAGGGATGCCTCGGCTGGCATGAAAGTTGTTGAAGTTTTTGGAACGCCCATCGCCCAGTTTCATAATGGGGATAAGTTGATGCCAGTGATTCTACAATAGAGATCAGCTCGGGATGCGCACTTACGCTTCGATTTTCTATGTAATTAACGATTTTTTTGGATAGCGACTCATCTCGCATCGATGGCTTAACCCGAAGCGCCATGTCATTCCAAGTCTTCGCCAGTAGAGCGTCCTGCTTTAAAAGCATAGCAATCTCAAGCATCAACGCGAATTTTTCAGGCCGCCATAAAGCAGATTTTGAAATGCTACCTTTGGTCATTGTTTTTAATTTCGCAAGGATCGTGCGCGCATTAGACGGGGTCAACGATGCGCGCCCCTCGTAAATAGCTGCCAGCCCATAAAGCGGACTGCTAGCCCTAAGAAGACTCTGTGCTTCTTTAAAATTTTTCTGCGCTTCTTTTGGATGAGCCTCAAAAGCATTAAGCCCACGTGAAAATAGGATCACGGCCTGCTCTTCGTTACTTTCAACGACCTTGAGATCAACCTCTGCTAAAGCAGCGTCGAGGTGGGACTCTTGCTCACGGTTTCTCTCCATTGTTGCATGCACAGTATCGAGCAACTTAGCCTGCGCCGGTGATGCTGCCATCACGCTGACAGCAAAAGCTGCTTTAACATATATGAAGGCTCTCGATACCGTGACCATGGCGGGTAGCTTTCTGATCAGAGAATTAGGTCCTCCCATTTTAGCAGGACCAGGCCAGGAGTCTTAGTACTTCTGATAGCTAATTTTCTGAAAATGGCTTTTTATTTCTATCCAAAAATAATGTGGAAATTAGAAAAAAAAGTGAAAAAACAATAACAATGTCTGCCACATTAAAACTAGGTAAGTAGAAAGGCTGACTCATAAGCCTGCATTTAAATGTCAAAAAATCGACCACGTAACCAAGGCGTACGCGGTCGATAAAATTACCAATCGAGCCAGCCACAATACCGCAGACAAATAGAGCGGGCCATCTTTGGCCTGCCAGAATTAGCTGATAAGCTGACCAAATTAAGGCACCAGCAATCAATATGCCTGCCCCAATCAAGAATGGAATCCGAATGGGCGGCGAAAGAGCGGCCCAAAAGCCCCAAGAAGCCCCGTGATTCCTCACATAGGTCTGATGCAGTGTGAACCAGAATGGACCATATTCACCCGATATGAGTTCTTCTCGTCTACCTTGATAGATCGTCGTATCAGACTCATCCTCATGCACTAGAAAATCGTGGCGCGCCGACATCTTAGTCCATTGATCGAGAGGGAGCGTCACCCCTGTCAACAATAAGAGGGCTAAAAATAATTTGCCGAAAGCTCGCATTGAAATAACTCCATCAATGCATAGATCTGTTATATTTATTTTCGTCTATTTCTATATTTACCACTAGCTTTTGTTAAAACCTCTAAAAAAAGGAATTTCTTCATGGACCAGTCGACCCGGCCATCCGGAGTCATCTTTGACTTTGACGGCGTCGTTGTTGACAGTTTAAGCGTGCATTTAGACGCATGGCGAGCAAGCTTTAAAACTCTGTATGGCGTTGAATTGGAAAACACGGACGGACTCCCCGGGCGCTCGACAGCAGCTATTGCAGACATCTTGTCAACACGAGCCGGACAACCAGGGACTAAAGAGGCCCTTGCAAGCCTGAAGCGAGATATTCTAAGACAATCAAGTGCAGCGATTAATTTCTTACCAGGAGTGCAGAGCGCATTTGTATGGCTTCGCCGGGAGAAAATTCCATTTGGCATCGCAAGCAACGCGCCGCGGAAATTTATTGAAACGACATTATATGAGCTTGGTGAATGTGTAAGTCACATTTTTGGCTGCGATGATGTGATGCGACAGAAACCAGAACCCGATGTTTTCCTGAAATGCGCTAAATCATTATCACTAAGCGTCTTACAGCACGAAAAAATTATTGTCTTTGAGGATAGCCCACATGGCCTGCGGGCTGCAGTTAAAGCAGGAATGTTTCCGATCGGTGTTCTCACGCAAAATTCCGCGGATCAAATGATTGAAGCCGGAGCCCTGGCTGTTTGTTCTGATGTGGGTGATGCCCTACAGAGAGGCTGGCTTTCGTCATTACCGCGTCAGTCTTAGGGCATTCAGCACCACTGATACACTGGAAAACGCCATGGCAGCAGCAGCCCACATCGGCGTCACTTGGCCAGCGATCGCGAATGGAATGGCCGCTACGTTATAAAAAAATGCCCAAAAGAAATTCTCACGAATCACCCGGGTCACCCGTACTGAAAGTTCCATCGCGTCGACGAGAGTCGACAAACCTGCACGTTGGATCACAATTCCTGCGCCAGAAGCCGCCACATCGCTGCCGCTACCCATCGCAATTCCAACATCTGCGGAAGCAATTGCGGGAGCATCGTTGATCCCATCACCCACAAACGCGACGATTTTTCCTTGAGCGCGAAGTGAGTCTACTAAGGATTTTTTTGTGACTGGCGTCATCCCACCTTGAGCGATAAGTTTGGCCCGGGTCAATCCAGTTTGCTCTAAATGCGCCACGAGAGAGCTCACGACCGCCTCTTTGTCACCAGATGCAATATATGCATCGACGTGGAGACTTTGTATTTTTTTCAATGCCTGACTAACGTCTGGCCGTAATTTATCGGAAAGCTCAAATAAAAATGTAGGCTGATCATCGATACTAACCGCGACGGTGGAACTCTGACCGGCCAATTGTTTGGTCCATTGCGAATGGTCTTTTTTTAAGACAAAATTTGCGCGGCCAAATAGAACCTTGTAATTTTTCTCGGCCATGACCTCCGAGCGAACACCCTGTCCCGCGACTTCCTCGATGAGTTTACTCAGGGGCGCCTTCTTGGTGTCATAATGCGACTTAATCCAGCGCGACAAAGCTCTTGCCTGAGGATGACTTGAATGTGTCAGCCCAGAAAAAAGGAGCATCATTTCACGGTCAATCTGCTCAGCAGTGTAACCACAATCTGCAAGTGTGCGCCCATTTGCCGCTGTTACCGCTGAAACATCCGGTTCGCCAAATGTGAGTGTCCCGGTTTTATCAAATATAATCACATTTGCATGTCGAAGTGTTTCGAGTGCGTCATAAGACCGAATCAGAATGCCTTGCCGTGCGGCACGCCCGAGGCCTGCCACCCAGGCCACTGGGGTTGCGAGGCCCAAGGCACACGGACAAGCCACAACAAGCACACTTAGACCAATCATCACGGCTTCGGCAAAATTTTGGCGCCCGGATACCCACCAGCCGATGGTCGTCATCAGTGCCACAGTCATAACGACCGGCACAAAAATTCCTGCAATTTTGTCAGCTAATTTTTGGATGGGAGGCCGTGCTAGTCTTGCATCCTCCATCAATTTAATAATCTGCTCAATCGTTGTGTCTTGACCTACCCGTGTGATTTTAACTTTAATTCCACTCGCGCCGGCATTCACGGCTCCAGACGGTACAGGGTCACCAATTTTACGAAGCATTGGAGCGCTTTCACCGGAAATAATCGACTCGTCAAAGCCACCTTCGCCTTCAGAAATGACTCCATCAAGTGCGAGCATGTCGCCAGGGCGCAGATACACCTGATCACCCATGTCGATGTCAGAAATTGGTATACTTTCAAGCTGTCCACTTGCCATTATTTTAAATGCTTGCCTAGGCCTTAGCTTTACGAGCCTATCAACATCACCAATGGATTTGCGTCGAGCCCTGTCTTCCAGAGTTTTTCCGGTCATCACGAAAAAACCAATCATGGCCGCAGATTCAAAAAATAAGTGATGAGACCCTGTCGTCAGCATAGCGACTGAAATAATCCACGCACTTGCCATACCAATAGCAATGAGCGCGTCCATAGAAACAGACCCGTGCCGCAGCTGCGTCCATGATCTCTTAAAAAAACCTGATGCCGGGCCAACCATGAATAAAGTTGTTAACAACGCTTGCCAGAGGCCCGAGTTTTTAACATCCCACGGCCCCATGGCCAAGATAATAACAGGAGATACTAACACTGCGGCAATGATAAGCCGCGCTTCTTCATGTGTCATGTCACTTCTAGTCGCTGATCCTGCACTAGAGGACTCTGGGGCGTTTGTGACAACTTTATAACCAATATCTTTGACGATTCGTTGGATCTCAGCGCTTTCAATATCACCGGTCACGACCCCGGTTCTCGTTGCAAAGTCGATGACAGCCGAAACGACTCGTGGATCTTTTTGAAGGGCTGATGTGACTTTCGAGGCGCAACCTCCGCAAGTCATCCCCTCCACTTCAAATCTTGATTGCATCGCCTGATTCCCCTATCCATTCTGCTCTTGGTCGCACCAGATCTTTAGATATGGCGGCGCTTTATGCTAATCTTATTTGATATGATAAGAACACTGAAAATACTCATTTCACTATTTTTGATATTTGCGCTCCATCGCTACCAGTCTTGGGGGTTTTTATCAGAGCAGTATGGCGCTCGTCATATCAGTAATTGGCGTGAGATTCTCACCGGCTTACTCAGTGACGCTTGGGTAGCTGGTATTTTAACGCTTCCACTATGGACGTTTGAATATTTTTCAGCGAAGCGGGTGCGTTTTTGGCAAAAACTTTGCGGCTCTGCTGTTTTATTGATCTTTGGAATATTGACGGCTGGCCACCAAAGCTACGTCGAATTCTTTAAATTTCAGATTATTCCATTTCACCTGTCGTACTTGGTCGATACGGCATTCGTTTCCAGTAATGGCTCAAGCATGTTCAATGCATCGTCGGCCATTATTTTCGTAGCAGCAGCGTGGCTCGCCTATTGGTCTTGGACGGCTAAAACCCTAAAAAAGAAAACTGAAATTTCAAAACAGCTCGTAGCGGTCATGCTCATTTTAACGATCGGGCATGCGCTCAATATTAGATGGCGTGTGAACTGGTATGTGATCGAGCCACTGCAGTCAAATTACCTCGAGTCGCTTTACAGCAATCTTGGCAAAAAACCACATGTTAAAATCGTGACCAGTGAAGAGCAGCGTCTCTTTGCTAATAAAACCGGCCAACCGGATCTCTTGTGGATGAATAAACCACCAGGCTTACAAAACCCCTCATTTAGCGCGATTAAGGCGGAAGTGAGCCAGCTACGCTCACGCGGCAAGCCAATCATCTTGGGGCTGATCGTCGCCGAATCACTTCGGGCAAGCGATGTTGGACCTAGGGCAAAAGACGGCGCCACCCTCACATCGTCACTGGACCGCCTACAAGAACTAGGCACCCGGTTTACCAAAGTATACAGCACTGGACCAGTGACCAGGGGAGGACAAGAGGCGGCGTGGTGCGGAACACCTTCTGCGACCGACACGTCTCTGATGCGGTCTTTTCCGAATACAGATATCAACTGCCTACCAAAAATTTTTCAGGGCCGGAAAGATATAAAAACCCTTTGGGCTCACGGTGGCGATGAACGTTTTGATAGCCAGTTGAATTTTTGGACCCATCAAGGTGTAAGCCGCTTTTTAACCAAATCTGATTTCCCGGAAAACGCGCCGGCAACTGGTTGGGGAATCAGTGACTTGGCCTTATTCGACCGCTCTGCTTCTGTCCTTGAAGAGGTCAGCAAGAGCCCAGGCGTTGACACAGTGCTTGCGATGATTCTTACTGTCACAAACCACATCCCATGGGCACTACCGGACGACGCTTCCATAGAAACTAAGAGTTTTATCGCGCCGCATCCATCTCATCGAACAATTAAATATTTTGATGAATCTCTTTATCTGTTTATTTCGAACTTGAAAGAAAAGGGACTTTGGGATCGTTCGGTTTTTATCGTCACCGGAGATCATGGAAATTTAGAATTACCTTGGCGAGACCTCTATCACGGCGACCCGTCGAAATGGGAACGCCTCCTATCTCACGTTTCGGTCACCCTAACGGGCGGAGTGATTGAACGCTTGAGGGCTGCCGGCAAATTACCTGCCGAAGTTTCAGATCTAACCTCCCAAAGCCAGATTGCTAGCTTTTTGCAAGCACTCGCTTCAAAGGACAAAGAAAAACGTGAAGACATCAAATCATTTGACGCACCGCTTTTTCAAAAAAGCCCCTGGGTGGTATCAAGTGATCTGAATCAATATCTTTTCATCCCGTCAGAATCTTTAAAGTTGGCAAAAGAAGACGTACTTTCTGGCAAAGTTCCTCCGGCAGAACTTACGTCTTGGCTAGCCACTGTTCGTTATCGTGGTTGGCTTCAGTATCTTTACTCAAGTAAAAAAAATTAAGCCTTCAGAGCGTCCCAAACTCGTTCCATGCGCATCGACCTTGAGCCTTTAATCAACACAAAATCGTCAGGACGAAGCTGTTTCTTTAACTCTGCGGCCAACAACTCCTGCGACAAAAACTGCTCGACTTGAATTTTGGGAGAAACGTTACTAATCTCCGCTGCAAGCCACTTCATACGCTCGCCGTAAAGCATGACACGAACGTGACCATTTAGTTTTTTGACGTCTAGAGCCAAACTCCGATGGAGTGCCTCTTCACTTGTCCCCAGTTCTTTCATGTCAGCAAGACAGAGCCACAAGGTCCCGTGAGCGGTCATAGACTCTGCGGCCACCTCAAACGCAGCCCGCATACTTGCAGGATTTGCGTTGTAAAAATCACACAAGACTCTTGTCCCGCTCTTAAGTTGTTCCAGCTGACTGCGTCCACCACTTGGAGAAAACGCCGAAAGGCCTTCCTCCATCTCGTCAGGGGACACGCCCACAACAAGCGCAGCTGCGACTGCACCCAGTAAATTTCTGGCATTGTGCTCACCTGGTAGCGGGCAGGTTAATGTGAATTTTTGTCGACCAAGGCCTTCAATTTCAAGCAAATGCCCTGAAAGCTTACCTGCAATTGTTTGGGGACCAGGCGTTCCTCCCAATGTGAATCCAATTTTGCCGTGTTCTTTAATCGAGCGCATCAGCGGACTAATCCACTGGTCATCCAAATTAATGACTGCTGTTCCCCCAGCCTTCGCTGTTTCCTCTAAAATCAGGTTCTCTTCACGTGCAATTGTTGGCAAATCTTTCAGCCACTCCAGGTGCTCCTCAGAAATCGCCGTCACTAATGCGACTTCAGGCCTCACAATATCAATATGTTTGATCATCGCGTCCGGAGCATCAATGCCGACCTCAATCACGGCCGCTTCGCTGTCAGGCGTTAAATCCATCAAAGTGATCGGCAAGCCCACAAATCCGTTTTGACTGCCCTTGGTCGCAATTTGACGTTTAAACTTGGCAGATATCATAGCGGCTAGCATGTCTTTAGTCGTTGTTTTCCCCACGCTACCTGCAACGGCAATCACAATCGGGTCAACCGCTTCACGCCACTGCCGTGCCAGCACGCGAAAACTATCGAGTGAGTCCTCGACTAGGAAAATATCAATGCCTTCTTGCTTTGTATCGGCAGGATATTTCTCGCAAAGTACCCCGGCTACCCCTTTTTCAACGGCTTGCTTGATAAAATCATGGCCGTCAAAAGCGTCTCCCTTTAAGGCCACGAAAAAATCGCCTGGGCCTACGGTTCGCGAGTCCGTAGAAACGCGGTGAATCGGTCTATCAGCATTGAAGTTGGGCACAATGATTTTCGCCCTGCCACGCAGCGCGTCACGAACAAAACCAGCCGTCAGCCTTAGAACGTGCGTCGTCATAGTTTTAGTTCCCTTAGTATTTTTTCGGTCTCGTCGCCGATGACCTTTGGTGAAACCTGGTCATAGCATTTGGGTTCATTGTCACAGCTTTTTTTCCAACAAGGAGAACATGACACAGCTGATTGAATGCGCACACCACGATCGTACAGGTCAACCTCCTGCAAACAGCTGACGCCAAACCAAGCTATCACGTGCTTTTTTAGAGCGATGGCTATATGCATGCCCAGCGAACAACCGGAAAGTACCAAATCAGCTGTGTCCATCCAAAGCATACCACTGCGCAAACCCTCAGCGGTCGGTGTGTTTACCACACGCGAATCAGAGGCAAACGCTTGCTTCATCAGTTCTTGGCGCTCTGCGTCTTCACGACCACCGAGCAGTGCGATGGTGTAATCAGGAAATCTTTGGCGCCACTCTCGAATCACTTCAATGCCGCGTTCAACGGTAAATTTCTTGTAAGGAAACAGCAAACTACAGCCGGTATTATAACCAATGACTGCTCTGGTACCTGGCTGAAGCACTTGCGCGCGACGGCGCTTTACTTCTGACTTTTCGTCTTCCGTTAGATCGAGAATGTACTCGCTGCGAGTCCAGGTCATGGCCATGGATTCGGTGATTTGCTGGGTTTCAGGTTTCTCATTCACCTTGAATTTCAGGTGATCATCGAGACCAAGCGAGTATTGATAATTGGCCTCCGAATTAAATGGACGAATGTAGCCTTCGGGAGCTAGGCCAAAACCGAATTTTCTTTTGGCTTTTATGCGTTCGCTTAATGCGCCAGCTTCTAGACTCTTATCTACGGCCATTAAAACATCGAATTCCAGATGATCAAAAAGCTGGGAATTTTTGCCATCGACGAGTAAGAGCCGATCAATTAAATGATTTTTGTCCAGGAGCGACTTCGCCGAAGGATAGGTCACCCATGTGATGTGGGCGTCAGGGTATTTTTTCCGAATTGGCTCGAGAAGCACCGTTGAACGCAGGACGGCGCCTAGAGCTTCGAGAGAAATGATGCAGATTCTCGACTTTACTGGACTATAATGTGAACATCCGTCACAGGGCCGTTTATAATGGCAAGGTTTATAGCCGTTAAAAAACCTACAATCGAATTTATATGACATGATTCGGGTCCAATTTTGGTACGGCTCTTCGGTTTTCTTTTGGGGGACGCTCATTGCCGCTTTGAGTTATTTCCGCTAATGTAACTGTCTGAGTTTTTTGAGGACACTCGAAGTCGTCATTAACAATGAGGCTTATTATTTCACAACATGGCCTCACAATGGGAGTGTTGTTTTCACATGGACGTGAGAACTATTCGGATTATAAAAGCATCAAGTCCTGACCGCGAGGGGCTTTTAGCCGCTCGCATAAAGGAGCTTGAAAGCCACGGCTTCAAAATACTTTTTGATGAAATACCTGCCAATGATCCCTGGACGTGGACTGCTGGAAGTCTACTAGACCGCTCAAAGGCTTTAAATAACGCCCTATTAGAGCCTGAAAGTGACGCCATCATGTGGGCGCGCGGAGGCTACGGCGCCTCTGACCTTTTGGACTTCATACCTTGGGATGCAGTTAAAAAAGCAAAGCCTAAGCCCGTCATCGGATTTAGCGATGTGTGCGCGATGCAAGCTGCTCTGTATAGCAAAACTGGACGACTTTCGATTCACGGACCAATGCCGGCCACCGTGACTTGGAAAAAATCGGGGGCCACCGATATTGACCAACTCATGGCCGTGTTAAAAGGAAACGCCAGTCAGGGCGCCATTAAGGTTCAGTCAGTCCTAGGCGGGCAAGACGGTGTGAGTGGCGTTCTTTTTGGAGGCTGCCTTTCAGTCTTAACGTCTTTAATTGGAACTCCCTATTTACCGAAGTCTCTAAAAGGACATTTGCTTTATTTTGAAGATATTGGCGAGAATCCTGGACGCGTCATTCGCATGCTAAATCAGTGGCAACAATCCGGACTGCTCCATGGTGTGTCAGGCATAGTTCTTGGTGTTTTTAAAGATCTGGGCGGGGAACTGCCAGATTCAGCTCCGATTCTTCTCGAAGAAATTGCGCGTCGCTATAAGATTCCAACTTTTGCATCACCAGACTTTGGTCATATCTCACCAAACCAACCTATCGTCATGGGTGCTGCGGCAAAAATCAAAAACCATATTTTAATTTGGTCTTTAGACATGACCAAAAACATTGGCTAAAGGAAAAGTCATGGAACTTAAAAAAGGCGCAACGATTTATTTTATGGGAATAGGCGGCACAGGTATGGCGGCCGTCGCCGGCTTGTGTCAAGAGGCTGGCTACAAGGTGGTTGGAAGTGATGGCGCCATGTATCCTCCGATGTCCACGATGCTTGAAGAGCTAAAAATAAAGGTGTACACACCCTATAGTGCCGATCACTTAGCGGCGGTTAAACCAGACCTCGTGGTTGTGGCCAATGCCTTATCCCGCGGTCACGTTGAACTTGAAGCTCTCCTTCGCAGCGGTATCCCCTACACTAGTTTTCCCAAACTGACCGGAGATCAGGTGCTCTCAAGACGAATCGGCGTTGTAGTGACGGGAACTCACGGCAAAACGACCACTTCATCACTGATGGCTCACGTCCTTCATGAACTCGGTGAAGACCCAGGATTTGTCATCGGAGGGATTCCCCATAACTTTCCTAGGAGTTTCCGGCTTGGCTCAGGCAAGACATTTGTCATTGAAGGTGACGAGTACGACACTGCTTTTTTTGATAAGGGGCCCAAGTTTTTACACTACCACCCACATCACTTGATTTTAAATAATATCGAGTACGATCACGCCGACATCTACGCCACTGTCGAGGCCATCGAAGCTCAATTTGATAATGTCACGAAACTCGTACCCAAAGATGGGACCATTATTGCCAACTGGGATGACGAGCGTGTGCGCAATATCTTTAAACGTATTAAACCGGCCGGCAAGCTCACGAAAGTGTCGACTACTGGACTTGATAAATCTGCAGATGTTTGGTTAGGCGACTGGAGTGCTAAAGAAAAAACTAGGGGCACTCAGATTTGGAACGCTCAAATACACACAAAAACTTGGGGTCCGCTCCAGATCGAAACGACGCTATCGGGTAAGCATATGCTCGCCAATATTACGCAAGTCGTCGCTACTATTGAAAGCCTTTCACACGGTGGATTCATTAAACCTGTGGATGGAAAGCGTTTAATCGCTGCGATCGCTTCGTTCAAAAGTGTCGCACGTAGGCTCGACCATCTTGGCAATGCCGGAGACATCGATATATTTGAAGATTTTGCCCACCATCCCACCGCTGTTGGCCTGGTCATTGAAGGATTTAAAGCGGTTTACCCAAAACGCAAACTCCACGTTGCCTTTGAACCAAAAAATGCCACCAGCCGTCGCAACACTTTCCAAAAAGACTACGTAAAAAAATTTGGGCTAGCTGACGCGGTCTACATAGGTCCATGCCCCGAAGATAAAAGAATCCCAAGTGAGCAAAGAATGAACACTGCGGAGCTCGCGGAAGAAATTGGTAAAAAAGCTGCCGCATTTCAATCAAATGAGGACCTTCTTAATAAAATGATCGACAATATTAAGGCGGGTGATGCCGTGATTTTCATGTCGGCCGGAAGCTTTTCAGGAATTCAGTACAAATTACTGGACGCTCTAAAGGCAAAAATCTGAGCAAATCACGGCCTTTAAGTGACCGATATTTTATGACGGAACACTTGCAATTTTATCCGACTCTAGGCACAGTATTTGGGTACTTAGGAAATCATGCGATCATCCCATTGTCCGTTGTGATATCCGCTAATTGAATATTTTTTTGAGTCTTATTTGAGGAGACACCCGATGCTACTGAAGTCCTTTTTCACCTTGACCGCTCTTGTAATTGCTCTTGGCCTTAACTCCTGTTCAGACGACAAGAAAAAACCAGCTGAGCCAGTTGCGGCAAGTGCGTCGGCGGAAAATGCTGAAACACCGGCCTCACCAAGCGCAACTGCGGATTTAAAGGCGACCGCAATTTATTTTGGCTTTGACGACTATACACTTAATTCAGAAGCTCAAAGCACCCTTACAGCCATGGCTGAAGGCTTGAAAGCCAATAAAAGTGCAGCCGTACAAATCGAAGGCCACTGCGATGAGCGCGGAACTGTCGAATATAACTTAGCTCTTGGCGAGCGCCGCGCTCAATCCGTCAAGAACTTCCTAAGCCAACTAGGCGTTGAATCCGCCCGTCTATCGACCATTAGCTACGGTGAAGAAAAGCCGGTTGTTCAAGGCCACTCCGAAGACGCTTGGATCAAAAACCGAAGAGCTGAGTTTGTCATTACCAAGAACTAAGCTTTTTTGGGCCTAAGGCTCAAAAGTCAAACAAGTCGCCAGAACCCCAAGGTCACCGGGATGCCCCGGAAGCCTTGGGGTTTTTGTTTTTAGCGGTTTACCATTAGGGCGAAACACAGGTATGATGCTGGACTTAACCCATATGTGTTCATTGGGTTTTTGTGCCGATAGATTTTAGAAAATGTCTTAGTAACCAAGTGACCGTCCGCTGATGAGCTCAGGGACTGGAGGATATTGAATTGACGACGCTACTCGTAGCAATCATTGGCATTCTTCTTGGAATGCTCGTATTGGGTGTGTTCTTTCATAAGAAACAATTAACGCAGGCATTTGAAAATGCGAGGTTAGAGTCACAGCGCGTGCTTGATGAAGCGCGACGTGAAGCTGACGACATGGTGAAAGGTGCATTGCGTGAAGCCAAAGAAGACAGCCGTCGCTCCCGCCAGTCATTTGAGGAGGAAGCGCGGCAACGCCGAACAGAAATCACCAAGCTTGAACAAAAGCTTAAAAGCCGCGAAGAAACTTTGGAGAAAAAACTTTCGCAGCTCGATCGCAGAGAGCAAGAGCTAGAGACCCAGTCAAAGAAAACTCAAGCGGAAGAGCAGCACTACCAAAAGCTCAGCGCCGAATGCGAAACGGCACTTGAAAGTAGCCGCAAGACGCTTGAAAGTATTGCCAACATGTCCCAAGACGAGGCCAAGCGAGAGCTCATTAAATCACTTGAATCTCAGGCCAAAAAAGACGCCCAGGAGCTTATCAGGCAAATTGAAAGTGACGCCAAGGCTGAGGCCGATAAAAGGGCCAAGTCAGTGGTCAGCCTCGCCGTACAAAGAATTAGTGGCGAGTACGTGAGTGACTCCACGATCACAGTCGTGGCATTGCCAAGTGAGGATCTCAAAGGCCGCATTATTGGTCGTGAAGGCCGCAACATTCGCGCGATTGAGCAGGCGACCGGCGTCGATTTGATTATCGATGATACGCCCGAGGCTGTGATTATTTCGTGCTTTAATCCAGTGCGCCGTGAGATCGCGAAACTTACGATTGAGCGCTTAATTGGCGATGGGCGCATCCATCCAGCCCGCATCGACGAGACCGTTAAGCGCGTCATAAGCGAGTTTGATTTGGTCATTAGAGAGCAAGGAGAGCAGGCCAGCTTTGACACAGGAATCACTGATCTTCACCCAGAACTTGTGATGGCATTAGGGAAGCTAAAATACAGAACCGCTGGGCAACAAAGCGTTCTTCAACACAGTATCGAAACGGCGCATATTTGCGGAATTATTGCCGGCGAAATGGGCCTCAATGTTAAGAAAGCAAAACGCTGCGGACTTCTGCACGATATTGGCAAGGCTGTCGATCAAGAGACTGAGGGTCATCATGCGGACATCGGCGCTGATTTCTGCCAACGCTATCAGGAGTCCAGCGAAGTCGTCGAGGCCATCCGTATGCATCATCAGGAGGACCTGAATAACGCGACTCCATACGCAGTCGTTCTTTATGCCGCCAATAGCCTGTCATCCAATAGACCAGGAGCTCGCAAGGAAATTCTTGAAACTTATGTGAAGCGTCTAGCCGATATGGAAAAAGTCGTTCGTGATTTCGGAGGAATTAATGAAGCCTTCGTGATTCAGGCAGGTCGCGAAGTCCATGCCATCGTCAATCCTATGCAAGTGACTGATCAACAAGTCATGGATCTTTCGAGTTCCATTGCGCACAAGATGCGTCAGGAGTTAACCTTCCCTGGCCAGGTCAAGGTCACCGTCATTCGTGAATCCAAGTTTGTGGATTATGCTAAGTGATTAAAGTTCTAGCTATTGGTGACGTCATTGGTCGCCCGGGTCGACAAGCTCTAAGCAAAGGGCTTGACCTCGCTAGAGAGCAGCATAACCCTGATTTTGTCATCGTAAATGGCGAAAACATTGCTGGCGGTTTTGGGATTACAAAGAAAATCTTTGATGAACTCATTGGTAGCATGGCGATTGACTGTGTAACTACCGGCAATCATTGGATGGACAAAAAAGACATCTACGAGTTCCGCGATCATCCGCGCATTGTCCTGCCTGCAAACATGTCAAATGTTGACGAGCCGTCCAAAGGCTTACGCCTATTGGAAACAAAGTCTGGCATTCGAATCGCGGTGATGAATCTTCTTGGCAAGGTTTTTATGAAGGGAGAAAACTCATCTCCATTCGACATGGCTGAAAAAATGCTCGATCTTGTGCCGTCCTACTGCAAAGTTCGCCTGCTTGATATGCACGCCGAGGCCACCAGTGAAAAGCAAGGGATTGCACAGCACTTAGCCGGCCGCATTTCTGCCGTTTATGGCACCCATAGTCACGTCCCTACAGCCGATGAAAGAATTCTAAAAAACTACACTGGGTTTGTGACAGACCTAGGCATGACGGGCCCCTATGACAGCGTCATCGGAATCGATGCTGTTGCGGCAGTTCGCCGCATGAGAACTGGCGAAAAGAAGAACTTTGAGCCAGCAAAGGGCGATCTTTGGTTCTACGGAATGTTATTTGAAATTAACGAGCAAACAGGCGCATGCCACGGCGTTCATAGGTTGCGTTTCCCTATAAAAGACAGTTAATATGGGCCCACAAAACCTTTTTTGTGAGGCTACACCTAAATGATTAAGTCTAATAATTTCGCTGCCGTTATCTCGACTTTAGCGGTCGCAGTTTTTTTAAGTTCAAATCAAGCATCCGCTTTTTTCCTGGATGGTAATGGGCACTTTGGTCTTTTGGGAGAAACAAGAGTGGCTCCCGAATTTCAAAAGGGAACCTATCAAGCCACGCGAGTTTCTTTTGACTTACGTGGTGAAGCGCGGGCCAATGATCGCGCTAGTTTTAATCTAAGACTCGGCCTGACAGATAATCCTGCCGGTCTTTATTTAGGTGATACTGCGCAGCCAAAAACTTGTGAGCCACGCCGATCATCGACAGCCGGGGGTCCTACCGATTCGACCTGTGACGGCAGAAATCAAAGCACGGTCGATAACGGCTACAAAAGCTTTACCCCAGTCATTCGTGAGGCCTACGGAAAATACGCTTTTAATTACTGCATTCTTTCAGCGGGACGTCGCAGCAGAGAAATCGGACTTGGTGCGTTTTTAAACGCTGGAAATCATGCTTTTGACACCGACGCCTCTATCTTTGACGGGGTCACTTGTGACGTCAACATGCAAAAACATCAAGACCTAGGATTTACTTTTGGTTATGACAAGCTTCAAGAGACAGGCACTTGGATCGACAATCCTTATGATCGTCCGGTGAGCGATCCAGCGGCAGAGTCAGACTATAATCGTAGATCTAAATCATTTGGCGCCATCGAAAGTAACGATGATATGGATCAGATATTCTTCGGAATTAACTATGACGACTTGAAAACAAAGGGTCCGGGCTCCTTTGCAAAACAAGTGGGTATTTACTTTGCCAACATTCTCTCCACCGACTCGAAAACAGATGTGAAGTATTTTGACTTGTACACTGGGTTCTACATGGGCAAGTTTGCCCTGAAAAACGAACTCATCTTCCGACTTGGAAAATCCGCAGACCCATCCCTTGTCGCGTTGGGAGGACAGCGAACCTCTGATGGCAATCCTGCCACAAATAATGTGAACTCCATCGGCCTTGCTGGCACATTGGAGTACACCGTGACAAAATCTGGCGCCTCACTCGGGCCAGAAGAATTCAACGAAGGCACGGTCCGTCGTCATGTTGTTTTCTCCGATTATGCTTACGCCCCTGGTGATGTCGACGGATACTACTCCGATAAAGCTGATGCCACTGCAGCTAATAACGAAGCCTACGGCGAATCTCAACGTGATAATAAAGCAAAAGCCTTAGCTCTTCATCGTAACTACCATCCTGCGATGTTGTTTTTCAATGGCCGCACACAAGGCAAATACGCTACGGGCGGAGTCTTCGATCCAACACGCGTGATGAACGCCGCAATCTATAGCCTTGGGTACCGCTATGAAAATATGGAAAGTGGAAATATCGAAGTCAAAGCTATTAGCGGTCGCCTCATTGAGGTGGCGCCTGCGGAAATCGTTAATTACTACAATGCTTCAAGCAGCACGGAACGCCCCATGGGCTTTTACGGATCAGATCTTGGTTACGAACTGGACGTCATGTACGCCTATCATTATCAGCGAGAAGTCGAACTAGGGCTTGGCGTTGCTGCCGCGCTTCCTGGAAAAGCCTGGCAAGCATCTAGCACCAAGACACCACAGACTGGCTTTGGACTATTGGGAAGCTTTGCGATAAAATTCTAGCGCTAGATGCTGCTTGAACAGGTATTCACCAATGACGGGTCAGGCGTGAGGCTTTTGAGCCATCCTAGAATATTTACAAAATCGAATCTTTAATAGAGGAGCCTAAGCAATGTTAGATTGGCACACGTTCCTAAAACTAGACAATGCAGCTACCATTGATTTTCTATCCTCTTATGCATCGGCTCTTGCCACCGAAGGATTAATTGCAGACCGTTCCGTTGAAAATCTAAAGATCTCATTAGCTACGGTAACCCCGCAACTGGCGACCACCGATAAGTCCGTATTAACTCTGCTGGCTGAAAATGACGCCGAGTTTCTCCAAATTCTGACGGCGCGCTACGGTGTCACCGGGTTTGCGTGGAATCATATGCGTTTTTCCACCAGAAACCTACTTTCTGAAAGTTGCGCCACTCTCGCGTCGTGGGCAGACCAAACTCTAAAAAAAGCCGAGTTGTTCATGAACCGCCCCTTTGTCTCGCACGCACTGTCTGGCCAATCTCGCCGGGAGCTATTTCCCTCGGTTTTAATGCATGCCGCAAAATCACTGCATGACACGGCCAAGGACCTCAAGGAGGTTCTTCTCGAATTATCACTGATGCGCCAAGCGGACGTACTTGACACGTCCGGTGAGCAACACGAATGCGAATACCGTATTGCCCTGCAAGTTGGTTTTAGCGGTCTTGAATCTGAAACATTAAGTTTTTGCCGAACTGAATTGCGCTCCATACGAAAAATTATCAGCGCCTTTGAGGAGATGGCTATCAGCATTCCTCAGATCATAGCTGGGATCAGCGAAAACACGGCGACGCTTCCTGGTAGCAAGAAACTTGAAGCCGAATGCGAAATACTAGCTGCGGATTGCCAACGCTTATCGGGTGCCCGCTTGAACGTTAGTACGAATCTCAATGTTTGGGAGACTCGGCGTCTTGGGTTTCTGCACGAGATTTTTTCGTTAAACCACCAGATGGCGCAAGTTGCCAAATTATTTTCTGATTCTGTATCCCCCAAAGAAAAACTCTCAGATCTTGAATTACTCACGACCGATCTTGAACGCGCGATTAGCTGCAATCTGATCAAGCGTGGAACCGGCGCAAATATCGCATCTTTGGCCGCCAAAGACTTCATACATTACTGCATTCAACACAAAACATCGCCCGCGACTCTCATTGCGGCTGAACTCAAAAAAATCAATCATAACCTTCACGATGACACGCTAGCTCTTGCCTCACAGCTGGCGTCGGATAGTTTCACGGCAACGCCGGGGGGCTCTGCAGAAAAAACAAGATTTTTGGAAGCGGCAAAAAAAATAAGAAAAGCGCTCAACGTGACCTCACCTTTTTCCGTGACACTAGGTTTTTTTATTTGCGCTATTTTGTTTGGATCATGTGGCGTCAAAACCAATGTGGTGTCTGAGGGTGTTGATCCCATTCCAAGCATACCTTTTCGAGGTGATGACACCCTGGCTAAGCCTACCCAGACTGGTGCTTCATCGAAAGCTAGCGAGGTGAAGCCATGAATCAGAAAAACTTTGAAGGTGTTTGGACAGCTATTGCCACACCTTTCATTGAGAGCGGCGCAATCGACTGGTCATCTTTTGAGAAACATCTTGAGCAGCAAGCGGCTGGCGGCGTGACAGGTATCGTCATCAGCGGCACGACTGGTGAGTCACCCACACTAACCGTCCAGGAAAAAATTTCACTTGTCCGCAAAGCTCGGGCCATACTGCCACCCAAGGTTCGAATTATGGCTGGCAGCGGCGGTAACAACACTTCCCAGAGCGTGGAATTGTCAAAACTCTGTGTTGAAGCTGGGGCTGATAGCTTGCTGATCGTGACCCCACCCTACAACAAGCCAAGTATGTCAGGTCTCAAGCTGCATTTTCAAATGATCTCGGATGCCGTTCAAGTACCATTATGCCTCTATCATGTGCCCGGCCGTACTGGTCAAAATCTATCCGCGGCGGCCATTGCCACGATAACAACCATCCCCAAGGTTCACGGGGTCAAAGAAGCCAGTGGTGACATCGGTCTTTACAGTCGAGTCGTGAATTTATCTGAAGCAAGTATCTTAAGTGGCGACGACCCCTCCTACCTTGCAAGTTTATCTGTGGGAGGAAAAGGCGTTATCAGCGTGGTTTCCAACATATTCCCTGCAGCCATGGTTGAAATGACTGCTGCATTTAAATCACACAATCATGAAAAGGCTCTAGCTATTCACAAGATATTACTTCCAGCCATTGACGTGCTATTTTGCGAGTCAAACCCTGGTCCACTGAAGGCGGCTCTGAATATTTTTGGACTCGGCAAAAACATTCTCCGCGCACCGCTGGCACCTGTAGTTGACGAGAATTATGATTTAATTCGCAACACCTTAATGAATGCAAAGTCACAGTTGGCCAAAAACGTCGGCAGAAATGATTAAAATGGCCAAATCTCCTATTAAAACAGTTCTGATCTACGGGGCCTCAGGTCGCATGGGGCAAGAGCTAACCGGTATTCTCACCAAACACAAAACTCTAATTTTGGGAGCAGCTGCCGACGTCTCGGAAATTCGAGTTTTTGATAAGCAGCATACAGCTATCCTAAAAAATTCGCTGTCAGCTCTGACGGCTGTCGTTGAAGCGGTCGATTATATTATTGATTTTAGCTCCCCCAAGGGCTCAGAAATTTTGTCGCAGGCATTAAGTCGCTCCAAACAAAAAACTATTTTGGTCGGTACGACTGGTCTACCTGATACAATTAAAACTAAACTCAAGCAAATGGCCAAACGATGCAGCCACAAAATTCTTTTAGCAGGTAACACGAGTCTCGGTATTGCAACACTCGCAAGACTAGCTGTAAATGCGGCGCTTGCTCTTGAGGGGGAAAATTTTGACATAGAAATTACAGAAACCCATCACCGCATGAAGGCTGATGCACCCAGCGGCACAGCACTTTTACTGGCACAAGTTTTACAAAGAGCCCTAAAAGGCTCCAAAGTAACATTTCACCGAACCGGGAAACGGACCGAAGGATCTATTGGCATTCATTCGATTCGAGGTGGTGGCGTATTCGGTGAGCATGAAATTAGATTCCTCAGCGATCATGAAGAAGTTCGATTATCGCACCGTGCATTCAACCGCGCATTATTTGCCAATGGAGCACTTAATTTAATCGCGGAAGTAGATAAAAAATTAAAGCCCGGGAGCGGACTTGAGTTAATTGATTTTTTGTTGTCTTAGGATTTTTTCGATAATTAATTATTGCCCAGGGGTCGGCTGACCGTGTGGGTTTGTTTTTCAAGCTGGCTACCTGTTGTGACCACACTAACGGATTCGCTATAAACGACCACCGTCTCAGCTGCAATCCAATGTCCTGTGACCGTCTCAATGACGAGCCCATACATCCCAGGTGGCACATTAAAGAAGATGGCCTTTGATACTGGTTGATCCGCAAAGTACCAACCATCACCTACATCTCTGCCAAAACTATCGACGAGACGCATCTTTATTCCATCATTGCCGTGTCCGCTCAAGTTGCCATGCTCAACAATCACGCTGCCTTGATCAACGTTGTGAATAGTTTGAGCATAGACAGACATGTCGCTAATAAAGCCATTGGGAATCAGTGTGGTAATTTGGCGAGCAGTCGGCGCTCGGGCATTGATGGACTGCACACTTGTCTCAAAATCACCTGATGACGCACTCACCGCCATAACGCGGCCTTTCACAGGCAATACCTTCGTTGCAGTTGTCATGAGTCCAGATTCGACCGGGACCATCATCTGACCTGTACCAACCGCATAAAGCTCAGCTTGCTCGACAATCGTGTTCAAATTTGCACGGGCCACGTCTGAACCAAGCTGTTCGTTGGCAGTCGCAATGGTGGCAAGAGTAGTACTTAAAAACTTCGCTTCGGCAAGATCAAAGGCTTCCTCTGCGTGTCTTCCCGCAATGAGCCCAACAACGCCGGCCAGCTGTTGCTGATTTCCCCGCGCGCTGAATGCCACTGTGACTGGTCCTGGCTCCACATTAAAAAAGCAAAATCTCCCGTTTGCACTAGTCGCTGATCTACGAAGGTCGACAAGGCCAAGTTGATTAAAATAAAATGGACCAACTGCCATCACGTCAAGCGCTACACTTACATCGGCAAGCTCCCCAGATCCTCTGCTAACCACGCCGCAAAAACTTGATTTACCCATGTCCTGCACAACACCACCGGACCTAGCAATAAAGTCTAGAGATGAAAATCTTCTCGCATAGATTAACTGCGTCACTCCGCGCGACAGTCCATCACGGTCGGCGACAACTTCGCTGACCTGCGGCATCAAGTATCCTCTAGAGTCTGATAATTCTACCAAAATCCGAGCTCCTAGTGGGACATCTCTCACATCCACTTCGCCCTGAGCATTCGTGACTTCATTGTATTCGGTGCCTGCGATTTTCACGCGAATCCCGCCAATGGGATAATTAACTCCGGCGGGGGTGGAGCGTTCATCCACAACTTTTAGTCGAATCGAATCAAAACTGGCTTTTGCCTTAGCGCGGACAAATTGCGCACCAGTATTTAAGGCATCGCGACCAAGTTTGGAGAAGTCCTCAGCTAAGGCAAGATCTGTTGGCGTCGAAATATCGTTACCAAAATTCGCAGAAACACCTGCGCGACTGGCAGCTCGGTCCAAACCATCAAGACTGACGAGAGCAGCTGGCAATTGCGACTCGGTTGTTTGGAGATTGCGTCTTGCGTTTGACACCATTGGTATTTGCACCACTGATCCTTGGGCGCTTGGACTATCAATTCCGATCTCCATTTCAATGATACTGATACGACCAGGCGTGACGACAAAGAGTTCGGTCTTGCCTGATTTTTTTGCTGTGAGCGTGTTATTTTTTTCATCCCATTCGACTGTGGCCGGATCACGCACAAACATCGATAGGGAGATGCCAGCCAGCCTGTCATCGCGAACCAACGTTTTAATCGATTTCTCGTTGTCAAAAAATATTTTTCCACCGCGCACTGATACTAAACCTTCGGTTGACGGAATAATCATGACAGACGAATATCTGGAATCATTCAATGGCGCACTCTTCTCGGATGGCGCGCCGCCCGTGCGAGAGCTTTCGTGACTTATTTGTGAAAGTAGATTTGCATTATAGAGATAATTCGGAGACGCGGAACTTGACGTGCTGGCACTCACGGAACTTTTCAGCGGGTCGCTGCATAAAAATTTGGACTCCCGTGTTTCAAGTTCACATTCAAAAAACACAGGCTCTGAGCTCAAGGCAGCGACGCGCTCTTCTGCTAAACTCGCTATCCATGCTGAGGCGTCCAAGGGCCTGGCAGCTATAAGACCATTTAGCAACGCGCTACTTGACTCTGCAGAGGCTGGGTCCATGATTGAACGAAGGCTTTGCGTCACTGTCGTCGCGATGCTGACGTCGTCGTCATTGAATAAGTCTTGCGCATGAGCTCGCAGAGTCATGCTTCCGAAATCTCGTTCCACGGATATGATTTCTGCCGCATTGAGATCCACTGCAAGCCAGTCGCTTGTAGCTGCGCTGGCTTGAGGCGCAAAAATGGGACTCATCAACACTGCTGCCTGCAGCAAGCTGCGCGTGCCTTCAGCAAATTTGCTGAAAGATTTTTTTAATTTTTTCGTCGACAAAGTTGTCATCGGCTCACGTCTGTTGTCACGAATAAACAATTGACATAACTGCATGTTGGAATATCGGCACTTATAAAAAAATCATGAGCTTTTTTTTGAAAAGTCATCAGTGGGCTTATTTACAATTATATATTGTCTAAGCAGGTCTGCGGTAGTTTTTGAAGACGCAAAAAGGCCGCCAGCACAGCTGTTGAGCGGTGCTGGCGGCGCGAATTTGTTTGGAAAATAATACTTATTTGTAGGGTTTCAAAACCAAAAGTTATTTTATGTTTCGAGCGCTAAAAATAAAACCCGATGTAACTTAACCGATTTTTTCTTTAATTACGGCACTGACCAACTTCCCGTCTCCTTGGCCTTGCAACTCGGCCATCACGAGTTTCATAACAGCGCCGAAATTTCGATCTGCTGTTAAAGCAAGAACTTTATCGACCGCTTTTCTGGTTTGCTCCTCACTGGCTTTTTGCGGAAGGTATTCATCGACAACCTTGATCTCAGAGAGAAGAGCATTGCGAGCATCCCCAACTGGGTAATCATCCAAACTTTTTGTTAGTTTTTTCTGATAAGCGCCAACGACTTTTAGAACAACGTCTTCCGGAAGTTCTTCCCGCAAATTAACTTGAGCCTGCTGGTTTTTAATCTCTGCCATGACCATGCGCAAAACGCTAAGTCGCGCTGCGTCTTTTGCTTTCATGGCGGTTTTAATGTCCTCTTGAATCCGTTCTTTTAATCCCATTTTTGATCCCTTCTCTTAACTACGTATTCTTCTTAGCGAAACATTTTCTTGACGTCATCAGGCGCATCCTGAGGTAGGAGTAATTCAAATAAGCTCTTTGCTTCTCGGTCTTTGCTGTTAAAGCCTAGGGCGGATTCATAATGGGAGAGGACTCTGAGACCGTCGGCCACCGACTTTGGATTGACAGCCTCAAACTCTACGCAGTTTACAGCGTTAGACTTACCTACCGCTCGGTAGAATACAATCTCACAATCGGTGAAATAGGCCACCTCAATGTCCTTAGCTATTTCCGCTGACCATTTGCAGCCCAGTGCTTTCATAAAGGCTGAGATAGCCGGACTCTGGTCACCTTTTGACTGATCGATTGGTAGGTTTATTTCAGTTCGCACCGAGGCATCTTCCTCGACAGATTTCACTGTAAGCTGTTGGATTTGGGCGTCGTAGCGATGCCGAAAAACATGTTTGGCGTCCGAGGCAAGCACGTAATAGACGTCCCTCACGCGTATTTTTTCAAGTTTTACGGGCGATAGAACACTGATTTTTTTGAAAAAAGACTGTGCGTCAAAGTCTGAGGTGACAAGAAACTTATGCTCGATCTCGGTAAATGAACTTGAGTGCACCTGGGAGTCCTAACTGTGAAAGAAAAGCCATTTTTTCACATTTTGATCGCAAGACGGATGATATTGCGATACCGCCTCTGATCATTTATTCGATCTTCAGCAAAAAATCCATTACGGAAAAAATAGAGCTCGTTTGAAAGGCTGGTGGATGATGTCAAATCAAATGCCACCTTAAACCTGGTAAACGAGACCCGCTCAGGCTGATAATTATAATCCCAAGAGTCTGTTTTTTGATTTAAATAGTATCTAGGTATATAGCGAGACTCGCTGTAGCTTGCGATTTCGGCCTGTAATTTTGGGATAATGGCAGGCGTAAACCCGAGTGCGAGGCTCTCTTGATGAACGTAGCGCATAGCACGGTCTTCAAAGGGCGTCTCCACATTCGGGGCGTCTGCTTCAATGAGCCCCAAAGCTCGACTACCATCGTCACCGCCAATATACAAAGGTTTAGAGTACATCCGCGTCCAGGCGTCTGCCCCACATACTATTGATGGACGGCCCCACGCAGTGGTCCCTTCAAACTTGAGGTTTGGAGCCACACCCACGGCAATCACGGTAGCGTCGATTGCTCGGCGATAGTCGCGGTCGTAACGATCTCCATCGGCATACTCGGTCGGATCCAGATCAAGGGAGCGCACAGGAAACAATGCGTTACCATAGACGAGAACGTTCAAAAACTGCCCCTTCAAAGGATAGGCGTCAATCGTGACATCGGGCCTTTTTTGATAAACGCGTTGAGAGGCTGGTAATTTCGATCCGCCCACGCCCAAGCTCACATCAAGTGTGTCAGAGTAGAACTTCGCTCCCAGTCTAAATTTGGCATGAAGCGCTGGGTCTCGCCTTAAACTTCCGCCATCAGCATCATAATAGTCATTTCGAGTGTGCCTTAAATCGAGTAACGCGTAAAATCCGCCTGGTCCGCTCGTTGGCGCATACTTCTTCATCCCACCAGAGGTGCTGTCACTCGTTGGCGACTTTTGCATGGGGAAGTTGCTGATACCACTTGAGCTGGAGGCACCAGAGTTCATTGAGGGCTGCCCGAGAGCCAGTTGACTCAAAGTCATGCCCAAGACTGCGGTTATGATTGCAAAATTCATGAGCTACCTCCCGCGACTTAAATCTTGCAAGCTTTCTTGAGCTCCCATGACCAAGAATTTATTGCAACTGCTGGACAGTGAAGAGATTACTGCCCTTGGCACTGACTGAGGACAGGGTAATCGATACAAAAATAATTTTATCACCAGCTTTTAGCCAGCTTTGTCGAAGCAGCTGTTCATTGACCGTCGGTAAAACCTGATCGATATTTGGGTCCATCTTTAACACCAATGGCTGCACGCCACGCGTGAGAGAGAGCTTACGCGCCACCCGGTGATCAAAGGTTACCGCAATGACTGGTACCGGCGCACGATAACTGGCAAGCCTGAGGGCAGTATTGCCCGCCTTGGTGATACAAACAATCGCCTTGGCACCGACTCTTTCTGCTGTCAAATAGGCATTATAAGCAATGGCATCCATTTCTGTTTGGATGGAAGGTTCCAACTTCATCCAATTGAGCTCACTGCCACCGCGCTTTTCTGTGTCGGCTATAATTCGGTCCATAACTGCAAGCGCCTGAATGGCAAACGGGCCATGTGCCACTTCTTCCGAGAGAACCAATGCATCACTACCGTCATCGATAGCATTTGCAATATCGCTAACTTCTGCTCTGGTTGGCGTCGGACCCCTGCGCATGGACCCTAGCATTTCGCTGGCGGTTAACACCATCTTCGCGTAGTCGTCGGCTTTTTGATTGATTTCCTTGGTAAGCATTGGAATCGTAGCCGGATTGGTGGTCAAAGCAATCTCTCGGCGACTAATCAAAATGCCGTCCACGTGAGGCAGCAAATCATCTAGTCTGCGATGGACTTCGATTGAATCAATACGCAAAATGAGCCAAGGAGCATCTGAAGTCATTTTCGCAATACGTTCCGAAAACTTCTCAATTTCGCTGCTTTCCGTAATTCCCGGTAAAACCAAATACTCCACATGTAAATCACAGATTTTTTGCAGAAACTTATCGTCTATACTATCAAGACTACGGCGGACTCTTGTCTCGGGGATATGGATTTCCATGTTAGGAAATAGAGTCCCGCCTTGCATCACCTCAAGCGTCACTTGATCCTTAGTAAGCTTCTTCACTTTCATAACGACGCGGCCATAGCCCATGTAAACCATGGCCCCATCGCGAAAAAGTCCGTCCCAATAGCGGACTTCCACGCTAAACCTTGACTCTGTTTTTGCACCCACAGGCGACATGGTAATAAGTTCGCCAAATTGGATCTCAGTTGGCTCTGTAAGCCCCGTCAGCTGAGCGCGCGCACCATCTGAGAGGTCCACCATGACTGATGCTTGCTCACCTTTTTTGGGGTCGTGTGCTTTCTTAAACTGTTCGATGAACTTCGGAATCCGGTCTTCAGGATCACCGTGAAAAGATAGCCTTACGGCGGATACGCGCTCATTTGCAATGCGGCGCGCCAACGCCTCATCAAGCACTCTACTTGAAAATGACCACACGACTTTGGTTTTGGGAGCAGTTTCCTTAATCATAACAGGTGGGTCGCCTCTAAACTGAAAAAACAGTTAATAACATTCGATTATTATCTCAGACCATCGCTACACTGACAAACTATGTCCCATCGATACAGCCTCGGTGGTTAAAATTTCCCGGGGCTTTAAAGTGTTAACTGCCAGCTCATCCATGACCACGACCGTGGTCGAACCCAGCATAAAAACACCTAGTTCATCTCCCACTGCCACCGTGGTGTTTGCCGGCAATGTCAGCTCCCTAGCAGCGTGGGACCAGTTAAACTGCCGAGCCAGAGAGTTGGTTACAAATTCAGGATTCAGCCTTGTCACCATCCGACCAACATTAAACGCACCAACCATCACGACCCAAGCTTTTGCGCCATTTTCAAATTGGCAGTCAAACACCAGCCGCTCGTTTCGACAAAAAAGCCGAGAGATGGCGCGCACCGCAGGTCGATTCACGGGCCATAGCCTCCCTGGAATGTACCTTATTTTTGAGACGCTACATGAAAACGGTGCATGGACACGGTGATAATTATGTGGGGCTAAATAAACTGTCGTAAACCAGCGGGGCGCAAAGACACCGCGCCCACTGTCGGCTGTTTGTCCAAAAATGAGCTCGCCCAGAGAGTAGATCAGACCTTTGGCTTGGACAGCATCCTCACCTGAAAGCGCAGACCGCGAAAGCTCGAGCATGCCATCGGCAGAAGCTACGTAAGATCCTGTTACTAAACGCTTATTTGGAGAAAGTTCCCGCGTAAAGATCTCCTCAATCGAAGCATAGCTAGCCAGGGGCTTTGATGCCTCCGTCATATTGATCCCAAATATCCATATAAAGTACTGATTTATTTGAGATTGTATCAGGTTTGGGAAACGCAGCCTGACGAGCCCACCGGTGATATAACTCAGAATGTTTTGAGGCAATAATCCAAGGCCCATGATGAGCCTTTCTTTAAGGTCAAAAAAACTAGTATTTTCGCTTGATTGTCCGGCAAGCTTCACCTGACTCTCCTGTGGCATTCCTGAGGATATCCTTTTCTTGAAGGTTTTTGACCGGTGCCATGCTCTGATGCTTGGGGTATGACCAGACGCCTTCTTTGAAGGGCTGGCAGGATTGGCGCGAAAGTTGGTATCGTACTGAAATCAATAGGATTTTTAAATCTCGTAGACGCCACCAAAAGCTTAACATCTAGCCTCAGTTCTGTTACATTTCTTCTATCATTAAACGACAGTGGGCGGCAAATAGCTCTTAAATAAAGGAGGCTAAGACCATGTCAAAAACTCTTACGACCCAGGTTCAACAACCGAAAAATGCGGCGCCTAGCGTCAACGACAAGGCTCTGCGGAGTATGGCGGATGCCATCTTCAAACAGCTTCAAAACGAGGGTTGTGAAGCCAAGGACATTATCAGCGTCTCAAGCCAGCTCCTCGGTCTCGTCTCAGACCAAATCAAAGAGCGCACCTCGCCTCAGTAATGCTTAGGGCTATTTAGATAATATACGTTTCAAGTTTTGAAAGTGCAGCCCTGATGACCTCGTCATCGGGGCAAATTTTTTGTGCCTGCCGGTATTCCTTAAATGCCTTCCAGTATTCGCCCCGATCCCAGTAAATCCGGCCGAGATTCATAAACGGGAAATGCCTGGAGCTATAGCGCTCGCTAGTTTTGGCCCGCTCAAAGTAAGACATCGCCAAATCCGTATCCCCCAGGGCGGCCAGGTAGGATCCTAAATCGTTCGCGGCGTTACCAAACTCAGGGTCCACACGCAACGCCTCCCTACAAAGATGCGCGGCCACATGAAGTTGCCCGCGGGAAGACTCCACCCAGGCCCAAAATGTCAAAGCATCTGCGGAGCGTTTTAAACGTAAACTGTCCTTAAATCTCTTGATAGCCTGATCAGGTAGACCTTCACTGGCCGCCTGCAAGCCCTCTTCCACGAGATCAAGAGCGCGTCGGCTACAAAAACTATTGAGCAAGTTGTCACTAGAGGCTGATTGCATGATGGCTCAAAGCTAGCAATCCATTGTTTGTTTTGAAAGAAGAATTTTATGTGATACACCGGCCAGCCACGTGACGAAAGCCCCGGGGGTTGGGCTCTGCTAAAGATCGGTCATGATTGGAGGTTTTCACATGAAAGTACATGTCATCGGTGGTGGACTGGCTGGCTGTGAGGCGGCATGGCAAATTGTAAAAGCCGGAATTCCTGTGGTCCTACATGAGATGCGGCCAATTAAAATGACCCCAGCTCACCAGACTGGCGACCTAGCGGAACTCGTCTGTAGTAACAGTCTAAAATCCCTAGGCGAAGACTCTGCTCCTGGGCAGCTGAAGAGGGAGATGCTGGCTTTGGACAGCCTCATCATCAAAGCTGGCTTTGCTGCCAAAGTCCCAGCTGGCCAGGCTCTGGCCGTCAACCGGGAGTTATTCTCAAATGCCATTAAAAATGCCCTCGATGAATCAGGGATTTTTGAGCGAGTCGATGAAGAAGTTCACGACATTCCTTCTGAAGAAGCCTTGGCCGAACGAGGCGAGGTCTGGGTCATTGCAACTGGGCCTCTCACAAGCGATGCATTGGCCGCCAAAATTCAAGACCTTGCCGGTGGTGCCAAGAGGCTCCAGTTTTATGATGCCATTGCCCCCGTGATTGATGCCGACTCCATCGACATGGACAAGGGCTTCATCAGTGATCGGTGGCAAAAAGGTGAGGATGGGGGTGACTATCTGAACCTTCCTCTCAATGAGACTGAATATCATGCTTTTATTGACGCCGTCATTGCGGCTGAAAAGATGCCGCTTCATGATTTTGAGGACGTGAAATACTTTGAAAGCTGTCTACCGATCGAAGTGATGGTGGAGCGAGGTCGCGATACTTTAAGATTTGGACCAATGAAGCCAGTTGGATTGACGGATCCACGAACTGGGCGGTGGCCTTATGCGAACCTTCAACTAAGAAAAGAAAATCTCGACGCTACGATGTTCTCCATGGTGGGTTTTCAAACTAAGATGAAATGGCCTGAGCAGGCTAGAGTCTTTGCGCTGATCCCAGGTCTTGAATCCGCAGAGTATTTAAGATTTGGATCTGTCCACCGCAATACCTACATCAAAAGTCCTGATGCACTTGCCAAAGATTTATCATTTAAGTCTAATCGCCGCGTTTTCCTTGCAGGCCAAATCACAGGCGTGGAAGGCTACACCGAATCAGCTGCCATCGGCCTCGTTGCGGGTCGTCATGCTGTCGCTAAACTCAAAGGTGAAAGCAGGACCAATCCTCCAGCGGACTCCATGCTCGGAGCTCTCGTCAGCTATGTGACGGTCGGTCCGCTCGGTGACTACGCACCGATGAATGCAAATTTTGGTCTCTTGCCTGCGGTAGCAAAAGTTCGCGGTAAAGGAAAAAAAGATCGCCAAGCCGAAAAAGTTTCAAAGGCTCGTTTGGCATTTGAGACATGGCAGAGCGATAGTCACGACCGGTAGGATCCTCAATCAAGCGCTTTCGCCGTTAAAACCATCGACGCAAAGTCTTCTGGCTTTAATGACGCGCCACCCACAAGACCGCCATCAATATTTGGCTTAGACAAAAGATCTTTGCAGTTGGCAGCGTTCATACTGCCGCCGTAAAGAATTTTGATCGTTATTGCGCGAGCTTCACCAAAGGCCCTCGTTAACAAATCACGAATCACCTTGTGCACATCTTCCGCTTGCTCAGGAGTCGCGGTCAGGCCTGTGCCTATGGCCCAAACAGGTTCGTATGCGATGACGAATTCTTTGGAACGCGATTCGTCAGAGACAAATTTTAAGGCCTCATCAATTTGGCCTTTAACGACGTCAAGTGTCTTACCGGCCTCGCGCTCTTGTCTGGTTTCACCAACACACACCACTGGCAGAAGACCAGCCTTGGCCAGAGCATTCCATTTCTTGCCAACAGCTTCACTTGTTTCATTGTAGTACTGCCTGCGCTCACTGTGGCCGATGATGGCGCCTTGAAGGCCAGCGTCTAGAAGCTGCGGCACGGACATTTCACCAGTAAATGCGCCGTGAGTTTCATAGTGACAATTCTGTGCCAAAATTTTGACGTTGGTTGCTTTGACCGAGGCCAAACAACTGTCAAACAATGTCGCTGTCACACCAAATCCGATGTCTACAGACCTTGTCACATCGTGGACATCGCCAAGCAGCTTTGTAAACGATTGAAAAAATTCTGACGCTTCTTTACGCGTCTTATGCATTTTCCAGTTGCCGGCAAGAAGCTTTCTTCGAGTCATCGTAATAAAGTCCTTTTTTAATATGTCATCACTTAAGCAAAACTTTGATGCCTGGAAGTACCTTGCCTTCCAAAAACTCTAAGCTTGCGCCGCCACCGGTAGAAATATGGGTCATCTTCCCTGCAAATCCTGACTTCTGAACGGCTGAGACCGAATCACCACCGCCAACAATCGTCTTGCCATAGACATCTGCCATAGCCGCAGCAATGGCCATCGTGCCTTTGGCAAACTTATCCCATTCAAAGACGCCCATGGGACCATTCCACAGTACGGTTTTTGAATCACGGATGACCCGGCCAAATGCTTTTTGAGTTTCAGGGCCAATATCAAGACCCATCAGTCCAGCCGGAATGGCCCCCGCAACGGGGATAGCTTCTGCTGACTCACTAAATTCTTTTGCGCATAAGTGATCTGTTGGCAGATGAATCTTCACTTTGCGCGCCTCTGCGTTGCGAAAAATGGTCTCCACAAGATCAAGTTTGTCTGGCTCGACCCTGGAGGCGCCAACGTCGATGCCTTTATATTTTAAAAATGTATAGGCCATAGCGCCGCCGATGAGCATGTGATTGCAGGTGTTCAGAAGATTTAAAATGACAGAAATTTTATCACTGACTTTGCTGCCGCCCATGATCACAGTAAAAGGCGCCTCAGGTTTCGTGACAATGCTACCAAGGGCTGCGATCTCTTTTTCAATCAAGTAGCCAGCGGCCCTGCGGTTTGCGGGAACTAAGTCAGCTGCAGCACTCACGCTGGCGTGCGCCCTGTGACACGTGCCGAAAGCATCATTGACGTAGAAGTCATAGCCATCCACGAGGGCGTGCGCAAAGTCTATGTCATTAGCCTCTTCTCCTGAGTGAAAGCGAAGGTTTTCAAGGAGCATCACCTGATTTTTCCCGAGGGAGTTCAGCAATTGAATGGATGATTCCTTGGTGTAGTCCGGATAAAGAACCACTTCACGCTGCAGAAGCTCGGAAAGCCTTGCTCCGACTGGCTCCAAACTATCGGCTGGAGAGCCGCCGTTTTTTGGCCGGCCCAAGTGACTGGCCATGGTTAATTTCGTGGTTCTCTCTAAAATATACTTGATGGTTGGCAAAGCTTCGCGAATGCGTGTTTCATCTTGAATTGATCCATTTTTGACTGGAACATTGAGGTCAAGTCGCAGGAAAACTTTTTTTCCGGTCAATTCCAGGTCTTCTAATTTACGAAGCTGCATCATGTCGTTCTCCAAATTGCCAAATAGGTGCTAAAATACTCAAGGACGTTATGACGTAAGCACATCCTTGGGGATACCTTACCGCCCGGGAGGGGTCAACATGGCACAGCAAAATTCACACTTATTTGTGATCGATCCCATCGAGCGCCTCAATCTAGCGTGGGATACGTCCATAAAAATAGCATTCGCGCTCAGTCAAATGGGCGAATCCGTCTATTTTTGTACGGGTCGCGAGCTATCGAGGTCGCTACATCCGACAGGTGCGTATGCGCTGGCTAGACAAATTACTTTTGCCAGCAAACCAAATGAACTGCGCCAGGGCGGCCAGAAACGAGTACCTCTTGTGGAATTTTCGGCTATTCACATGCGCCGGGAGCCTCCTTATGATCTTGATTATATTGGGACTCTTTGGATCTTAGACTCTGTCGCGCAGCACGTTCCAGTGTTCAATGCACCCCGAGCTTTACTCGAGATCAACGAGAAGTTGTCGATCCTTGATTTTCCGCTGTTTACAAAACCAGCAATTGTTTCAAGTGACGCCGACGAGCTATTTTTATTTGCAAAAGAGCGATGTGCTGCAAACATTGTGATCAAGCCTCTCGGGCTTTACGGTGGCCGTGGCGTGGAACATATTGAGGGTGCAAGGGGTCTTCTGGAAAAGCTGCACGTGGCGACGTTGAATGGCAAGGAAGCAAGAATGATTCAGGAGTTTAACCCAGCGGTTCACGCGGGTGAAGTGCGGGCCTTTACCGTAGCCGGTAAACCCGTGGCCTGGTGCTTAAAGGTTCCCAAAAAAGGCGAATTCCTAGCAAATACCCGTGCAGGTTCCACGCTCGAGGCCTATAGCCCCACGAGTCGCGACATCGATGTGGCTACCGGTGTTGCCGAGACCTTGCTGAAACGAGGTGTCATTTTTGCGGGCATCGACATGATTGGCGGCTGGCTGAGTGAGGTCAATATCACTTGCCCCGCACTTCTAGGGCCTGAGCGTTCCAGTCTGACGGGCTTTGAACAAATTGCAAAGGTGATCACAGACCTCACCACGGTACCACACTAACGCCGCGCTGATCGGCCTAACGGAATAAAATAGTAGACTTTTTACACGCGCGCTCTCTAAAATGAGGGACATCTGCACCTGAAATCGGAGTAAAATTTAAGCATGCGTAATTTTTTTATCTTATTGAGCACCATCACAGCACTTGCCGCGAGCACCCTCACAAGCTGCACCAAATGTGGAGGCGAAAAACCCTCAACTTCGCCAGGTGATACGACCAGCACTCAACTAAAAGCAGACATCACCGAATTAAAGGTCGAAACACTGAAAGCTGGTTCGGGAACCGTTGCGACGTCGGGCAAGAAAGTAACCGTCCATTACACGGGCACACTCACAGATGGACGTGTCTTTGACTCAAGCGAGACCCGGCAGGCGCCATTTACATTCATTCTAGGTGCCGGCCAAGTCATCCCGGGCTGGGACAAAGGGGTCGAAGGCATGAAAATTGGCGAGCGCCGAAGATTGTCTATTCCCGCAACCTTGGCCTACGGCGAAAAAGGTGCAGGCAGCATCATTCCTCCCAATTCACCCCTTATTTTTGAAGTTGAGCTACTCAACGTCGAATAGGTTTTTTTGCGAATTTTAACAGCCACCAATCGCCCGACTGTTGAGCAAGGCTTAATTTTTATGATATTGCCTTGGCACAGTGTTCAAGCCTTGGGCGACTCGTTTGCTTGGACATTTGAATTGGTTATTTGCCATTTTTGGTGAAAAAATTTTTTTGATTCCTGAGCCATCTGACTGAAAAAACTATTTTGAAAGAACTCCCACTATGAACGCTACCGAGCTCCGAAAAAAATACATCGAGTTTTACAAGTCAAAAGCCCACTCTCAAATCGCGTCTGGCTCGCTGCAGCCAGAAAACGACCCGACCGTTCTATTCACGACAGCTGGCATGCATCCGCTTGTTCCTTATTTGATGGGCGCGCCACATCCGTCAGGTAAAAGACTTGTGAATGCGCAAAAGTGCATTCGTACGCAGGATATTGACGAGGTTGGAGACGACTGGCATTGCACGTTTTTTGAAATGCTTGGTAACTGGAGCCTTGGTGATTATTTCAAGAGTGAAGCCATCACGTGGACCCATGAATTCCTCACCAAAGTTCTTCCTTTCAAGCCTGAGCAATTGGCCTGCACCGTTTTTGCTGGTGAAAACGGCATCCCGTTTGACGACGTCAGTTACGATACATGGTTAAAGCTAGGGATTCCGAAAGAGCGGATCTTCAAACTCGGGCGTGAAGATAATTTTTGGGGGCCAGTCGGTGGCGCTGGACCCTGTGGACCAGACTCCGAGACATTCTTTATCACACGCGATCACTGCACATTGAAAAATCCAGACTGCTCTCCTGCTTGCAAATGTGGGCGTTACGTCGAAATCTGTAATAACGTTTTTATGGAATACGAAAAACGCAAAGACGGTCAATTCATTAAACTTCCAAAACCAAACGTTGACTTTGGCATGGGGTTACTAAGAGTCTGTTCAATATTATCAGGTTCAACAAGTGTCTACGAATCGACGATTTATGGTTTGGCCATGGCGCTGATTAAAGAACGCTGCCCCAATCTAAAAATCACCGAACAGCGCATCATTGTGGATCATATTCAAGCGGCGATGTTTGCGATAGCTGATGGCGTTCTACCAAGTAACGTTGGTTCTGGCTACATCGTGCGACGCATCTTGCGTCGGGCGTTCAGGCTTGCTAATAAAGCCCACATTGAGCCTCAGTACATCGATCAACTTGTCGATTGTTTTATGAAAGTCTACGAGGGGAACTACCCAGAACTTGATTCAAAACGAAATTTAATTGTGGGAGCCATCAGGGAAGAAGAAGAGAAATTCTCAAAAGCCCTCGGTCAGGGACTTAAGCACTTTGAAAAAGAACTGACTCGCGTTTCAGGCGATATGATTGACGGAAAACTTGCATTTTTTATGTTCGAGACTTTTGGTTTCCCCCTTGAAGTGACGCAGGAAATTGCCGCCGAGAGACACCTCAAAGTCGACGTAGAAGCCTACAATAAATCTTTTGAGGAGCATCAGGCCAAAAGCCGCATGGCCGGTGAAAAATTATTTAAAGGAGGCCTTGCCGACTCTTCCGAAGAAAGTACAAAACTGCACACTGCCACGCATTTATTGCATGAAGCCTTGCGGCGAGTTCTTGGTGATCACGTGGAACAAAAGGGCAGCAATATCACCCCTGAAAGACTCCGCTTTGACTTCAGCCATCCAGACAAGATGACGCCCGAACAAGTGAAGACTGTCGAAGATCTTGTGAATGCGCAGATACAACGTGCGTTAGACATTCGTCTTCAAGACATGTCACTCGATGAGGCTAAAACAAAAGGTGCCATCGGTTTGTTTGAAAATAAATATGGCGAGCGAGTCAATGTCTACTTCATGGGAGACTTCTCGACCGAGGTTTGCGGCGGCCCTCACGTCAAAAACACCAAGGAACTTGGACGCTTTAAGATCCAAAAAGAAGAAGCCTCAAGTCGCGGGGTTCGGCGCATCAAAGCCGTGCTTTTGGCTGAAGCCAAGTAGCTGTATCCATTAATATTTTAATGAAATACTCAGTTTGCCTTGCCTGTCATCCGAACCCCACTTGATCTGAGTGACGAGTCCTCTTATCTGTAAAAGAGGCCAAGTCGCTTGAACCTTGGCGAGGCGTGATCTCATGAATTTAATAACACGGTATATGTTGATTGGCGGAGCCATCGCAGGCGCCTTCACAAACTTTATTGCTTGTGGAGCCCAGATGTATAAGGCGAGCTTGCACGATGACCATACACCGTCTAGTAGCACCCAACTCGCGAATAGTGAAGATCCCGCCTCCCCGGAATTTGGCCTGCATGCTCCTCAGGGGTGGCGAAACTTGCCAATACCTTACAAAAGCGACCGTGGTTTGTCGAAAATTCAACTTTCGGCGCTGCAAGCTGCCATGAAAACATGGGAGACGGCAGTCGGCAAAAATTTATTTAGATACGACGGCATTCACGCCTCAATCACAGGTGACTCATTTCCAGACCTGTATTCGTCTCTGCGAGATAGCGTGAATGGTCAATATTTTGATAGCAATTGGAAAAAGACTGGAAAAAGCAACATTGTGCTGGCCACCACCATTTGGAATAACGTCAATAATAATTATGCAGCCATCGATGGGGCCGATATTCGCTACAACCAAGAGGTATATTTTATTAGCGACGCCCTCAAAGAGCATCCGATGGATCAACGAGAAATTGTCGACATGCAAAGCCTGGCTACCCATGAGCTGGGGCATTTACTAGGACTCGCTCATATATCGGAAAAATATGATAGTAGCTCCATTATGAATCCTAGCATCATGATCGGCGAAGGATTGGCTAACCGCTCGCTTTCAGTGGGTGACATCGAAAGAATTCAAAAAATTTACGGCTGCCTAGGGTCCGCCTGCGACGCAGATAAGACGGCACGACTCATCATGCAGTCTAGTTTACAGCCCGCCCAATTGCAGCCTGCACATTAAAGTAATTAGTCCCAATTATTGCTGATCTATGTTAAAAATTCTCCTTATGGCGCCTCGTTTAAAAAACGAGATGAAGCTGCCTTTGAGGGCGTCATCGCGGGATACCGAAGTTGTGAAAGGTCAAGAAATATGTCCGACATGGAAACCACTTATGATCCAAAAGTCTTTGAAACGAAATGGTACGATCATTGGATAAAAGGCGGATTTTTCAAGGCGCCAACCAATAGCTCGAAAAAACCTTACACGATTTTGATGCCCCCTCCTAACGTGACAAGCCAGTTGCACATGGGTCATGGCACCACCTACACCATTCAAGATATTCTTGTCCGCTGGAAACGCATGAAGGGCTATAACGCTCTTTGGCTTCCTGGAACTGATCATGCAGGCATTGCCACCCAGATGATGGTGGAAAAAGCGCTCGAAAAGGAAGAAGGCAAAACTCGCCAGCAGATCGGCCGCGAGGGAATGCTGAAGAGGCTTCACGCGTGGAAAGATAAATATGGCGGAATGATCACCGAGCAATTTCGTTCCATGGGATTTTCCTGCGACTGGGACCGGGAAGCCTACACCATGGACCCGCACTTAAGTAAGGCCGTCAGAGCCATCTTTGTTCAGCTTTTTAATGAGGGGCTGGTTTACCGCGGTCAAAGGCTGGTGAATTGGGATCCGATTTTAAAAACCGCGATCAGTGATGACGAAATTGAATCCGTAGAAATGAATGCGACGCTTTGGCATTTTAATTATCCCATTCATGAACTTCCTGGCGAGTTGATCCCCATAGCCACCACGCGACCTGAAACCATGCTGGGAGATACGGCCGTGGCGGTCAACCCGGATGATGAACGATATAAACATCTTGTCGGAAAGCATGTAAAGTTACCCTTTACCGATCGCCTCATTCCGATCATTGCGGACTCCTACGTCGCGGCTGATTTCGGTACAGGCTGCGTCAAAATCACACCGGCTCACGACTTCAACGACTTTGAAATGGGTAAGCGTCACAACTTGCCATTTATCAACGTCATGAATGACGACGCCACCATGTCGGATCAGTGCCCAGCAAAATTTAAAGGACTAGACCGCTTTACGGCCCGCAAAGAAATCGTCAAGGGCATGAAAGAGCTAGGGCTATTTATTAAAGACGAAACTCACCGTAATGCAGTGCCCCATTCAGATCGCTCCAAAGCAATTATTGAACCAAGGCTTTCCATGCAGTGGTTTGTCAGGATGAAAGAACTCGCAGGTCCTGCCATCGAAGTCGCAAAAAATGGCGAGTTAACCTTTCATCCAGATTTATGGAAAAAAACATATTTGCACTGGCTTGAAAATATCCAAGACTGGTGCATTAGTCGCCAGATCTGGTGGGGACATCGAATTCCTATTTGGTACTGCAAAAAATGTGACGGAGTCACCACGGGGATGGAGGATCCCACCAAATGCAGTCAATGCGGATCATCTGAAATCCATCAGGATGAGGATGTCCTAGACACTTGGTTTAGCAGCTGGCTGTGGCCCATTTCACCATTTGGTTGGCCCGAGAAAACGAAAGACCTAGCCTATTTTTATCCAACCGACACCTTAGTTACGGCAAACGAAATCTTGTTTCTTTGGGTCGCCCGCATGGTGATGGTCGGACTGAAAACTCAGGGCCAGGTTCCCTTTAAAGATGTCTACATGGCAGCCACAATCTGTGACAAACAGGGTCGAAAATTCTCCAAAACACTCGGCAATGGGATTGATCCCTTAGACGTCATCGCCAAACATGGCACCGACGCCCTAAGATTTACCGGTGTTGCACTCTCACCACTCGGTGGACGGGTACGCATGGAAATCGGTGATTTTGAGCACGGCGCGCGGTTTGTCAATAAGCTATGGAACTCTGCTAGGTTTTTGATGCGCTACACTTCAAAAGACCAAAAACTAGAAGCCCTTGATCCGAACCGTATGGACTTGGCTAGTCAGTGGCTCGTCGAAGAGTTCGCTCGAACGGCCGATGACGTGGAAAAGCTTCTTTCTCAATTTCGCGTCAATGAGGCCATTAACCGCATATATCATTTCACCTGGGGCAGCTACTGCGACTGGGGGTTAGAGTGCGCCAAGGAAGCTCTCACTGGCGGCGATGAAAAAGCCAAAGCCCAGGCTGTGAGTGTGCTTGTTTACGTGTTTGAGGGAATTTTAAGATTCTTTTCGCCCGTCATGCCATTTATTACCGAAGAACTATGGCATAGACTTCCGTCTCATCCAGCTTGGACAAGACCCGCCAGCCTGGTTGTAGCCGATTATCCTGATGCCGCCAAACTCATGCGCTTTAAGGAGGCCGGTGATTCTTGGGCATTGGTGCAAGATTTAATTACCGGTATTCGTTCCACCAGAGCTTTAGCGCAAATCAATCCGAAAGACAGTATTGATGTACATATGCGAGCTGACAGCGCTTTAAGCAAAATTGTTATGGACGTCGCTCCGCTTGTAAAACGCCTTGCAACGGTTAAAGAGCTGCAGGCATCACCAGACTTAAAACGTCCGGGTCAGTCGCTTGTCACAATCGGCAAGGGTTTTGAGGCCTATATACCTGCCTCAGGCATCATCG
>Ga0214921_10000121_pt1 | contig 149872 bp, 126 predicted proteins | sample LL1505_MetaG_FD_177992 | JGI IMG/M metagenome (GOLD analysis project Ga0214921, IMG submission 177992) | Freshwater microbial communities from Lake Lanier, Atlanta, Georgia, United States - LL-1505 | ecosystem: Environmental > Aquatic > Freshwater > Lake | place: USA: Georgia | collected... | reverse complement strand
AAATATCTTTGCATTCTTTAAGCTCAGAATTTAAAAAATTTAAACGCTGCTTGACGCTCTCTCTTGTGACCTCTCTTATTCCGCAATTTTGCCATACGCGGGGTATAGACTTTGCAGCAGAATGCCATGCTTCAGACTCAGACTCGCCAAGAACAAACGCCACATGACCTTGTCGACCACTGCGTTCCCTTCTATCGAGGAAAGTAAAAATCTCGTAGACTTTCATGCTATCTTACGGAATAAAGTCGACGCTGATCTTGTCTTCAATTGCAAGAAGCATGTTGTCAAACTCAGTCTCTGACGTATCTCGCAACTTGGCCTTGATCTTGGCGATTCGTACAGCTGCCTGAAATGCTTTAACATCAAGCTTGTCCTTGTAATCCTCGAGGAGCTGCTTCTTGTCCTCCTTAAGAGTCGTCATCTCATTCTCAAGGTACAGCAACTTCTCTACAAGCTCATTAACTAGCTCACGTGTGGCCATTGTCTTCTCCTTCAATCAACGGTGGCATTCAAGCCAATTTAAACTGATCTTCCCAAGCTAGCATCCTCTCACCATTCGAGAGGACAAGCCAGCAATTTGGTCCATGGTGACTATCACCGACTCTTTCAATTAAGAGTGCTCTTGCTTCGTTTTTTACAGTAAAAAAATTTGATGTGCTGCCTGTTTCTATCGGCAGAGCATAGTGGCCTTGCCCGAGCAAGACCAGAGCATTAGGCTTTAAGCATTTTTTATCGACTGACTTCATTGTGAGACCACCCTGAATCCAAGGTGTTTGTTTTAAAGAAATTGCACATTTTAATGTGCCTCATCTTTGGCAAGATTCTCTTCCTGGCTGAATGAGACAATCTTTTGTTTTTTGGCGGACTTGTTCTTCTTGCTAGGCTTGCTAGCATTTTGCTGAGTGACATGTGTTGCAGTCTCCGATGCGCTTACAACACTTGCTTCGCTAGATTCTTCTACTGTCTCGACAATGCTGCGCTCAGATGGCGCCTGCAACAAGAATTCCTGTTGTGTATTCGGTTGATCTACTTCTGGCAGCAGAGGCTTATCATCTAAATCGACACGTGCCCCAGATACATTGACTGTCTTGCTGTTCGAAGATTTTGTCTTTATCTTTTCATTTGAATGCAATGGCGGCATTATTTTTTTTGTAAAATGATGCGCAACTTCATCAAACTGGGGCAGCTCGATATCGAGTTTTTGCAAGCACTCCGCCAAAGAATCATAGCTAGAAATCTTATTTGTCTCTAAAAATTGGCTAGGCGTCATTCGACGCTTACTCAAAAAATATTTCCACTTTAAAGGCATTTTTAGTTCCGTTCATCATCTAGAATTGAGATAACGCCCTCTTGAAATCTAGGGTCTCTTGCAGTGTCTGCAATGGAATTTTCATCAAGCGGCATATTGTGCAACTCATGAAGAGGCTTAGCAATTTTACGCATTGCATTCATAAAAATATTTCTTGCAGTTGCATGATTCATTTTATCACCACTCGCAGTCATTTTCTCAGCAATGCTACGATAATCGAGTGCTCCCTCAATATCTGTAATTGTAGCATAACCGTTTTTAGACTTATGGCCCTTAGGCATCATTGTTATGATTCTCCTGTGTCTTAAGTTTTTCTATCTGGCTAAACGTGATAGGAAAGTTAACATGATCGTTTTCCTGATCGACAATTCCAAATCTAAGGCGCATAATCTTTTCTTCTCTGGGCGATAGAGAAGAGAGCGCATCTTTTATAATCTGCAGCGTCTTTTGCTTGTCAAGCATTTCAAGCGGGTCAACTGCCTGAGTGTCTACAATAGTCTCGCTGAGTTGCCGACTAGATTCGTCATTGTTGGTATGCGTCGCACTGTCAAGTGATGCAATAGAACCCACATTGCACGAAATAGTATTTTCGATCGTCTCCTCAGAGACACCAAGAAGAGCAGCTAGCTCTGCAAAAGTGGGTTGCTGTCCAAACTCTTCTTCATATTCCTGCGTGGTCTGCTTAATTTTCCACATCATGTTCTTGGTGTGTGAAGGAAGCTTTATCAGACCAGACTGATCTGCAATATGACGCCTAACAGACTGCTTGATCCACCAGCAGGCATAAGTTGAAAACTTAAATCCCCGGCGCCAGTCAAACCTATCGACAGCTTTAATGAGCCCGACGCTCGACTCTTGAATCAAGTCAGAAAGATCGCATCCCTTATCTTGATACTTTTTAGCAATGCTGATTGCCAATCTAAGATTTGCTTGAATCATCTTGTCGCGCGCTCGTCGGTCGCCCATCTCAATTTTTTGAGAAAGCTCTATTTCCTCGTCTCTTGTGAGGAGATCGCGGCGACCAACTTGCTTAAAAAACTGTTGCAAGACTTCACTCATTAAAAACCTCTTTTTGTTTTATTAACCGGCAGGTTAATTAGGCTTCGACTGGATTGTTCTGATTGAGAAAATATGAAAAAACAGGGCTGTACCTTGCGCGGCGCTGGGCCTCGTCTTGAATATAACAGAATTCAGTCTCTAGAAGCTTTGTGCTCTCGCCGCGGCGGGACAGCACCTCTATTCTATTCTTGAATTGCGACAACATATCATTTACTTCAGAGTCTGACATCTTTACTAGAACGTCTCTATTAAAGTTTTCAATGCTATTCTTTACATTAGCGTTTGACATTACAGTTTCTCCTTTTATAACTTAGCTGGTATAAAGACATTATACAAAATTGTACAAAGTCTTGCACTACTCTAGCTCAACAAGCCCCGACTGGTCAGTCTCAGGTACCTCTTCTTCGAAGGTCATAGCACATCCAACTGAAAGTAAGTTTCTTGCAGCAGATCCGGCATTGCTGATTGCAGCTCTAACAACTCTAGATGGATCAATAATTCCAGATTCGAGCATGTCTACAAAACTTCCCGTTCTCGCGTCATATCCTTTGTTTGCTTTTTGTCGTCGAACTTTTTCTAAAACAAGATCAGGAACGCCGCCTGTGTTTAAAACGATTTGTCTAAGAGGCTCTTGACAAGCTGCTTGAACAATCTTAATGCCGCAGTTGAAGTCAGCGCTGTTGCTACTTGCAAATGAATTGAGCTTGAGTGAAGCCCTAATTAGAGCCACGCCGCCGCCAGGCAGAATTCCTTCAGCAATTGCTGCTTGCGTTGCACAGAGTGCATCGTCAACTCTGTCTTTTCGCTCTTTTAACTCAATTTCAGTCGCTCCGCCAACCTTTATGACTGCAATGCCATCTGATAGCCTAGATATACTCCTTTGAAGGACTTCTGGATCCTCTGATGCGGCTAGACTAGTCTTGAGACTTTGAATTCTGTCAGCAATGAGCTCACGACGCTTGTCGTCTGCAATTATAATTGTCGTCTGCTTTGTAATTAGAGCCTTCTTGCATGAACCCAGGCTGTCTTTGGACGGAGGTCCTATGGCAGAATCTGCATGTGTATAAACTTGAGCCCCAAACATAACTGATAAGTCTTGCATCGCAACAACTCGAGATTCTCCAAACTCCGGAGACTTAATTGCGCAAACCTGCAATGTGCCTTTTATCTTGTTGACAACAAGACCCTGGGCTGCTTCTCCTTCAATATCATCAGCGATAATAAGCAAGGGTCGCTTTGATTCATGAGCAGCCTCTAAAATTGGAAGTATTTCTTTGAGAGAAGATAGACGCTTGTTAGCGAGAAAAACAAGAGGATTAATCTGCTCAACTGTCATCTTGTCTTGATTGGTCACAAAGTAAGGTGACACATAACCTCTGTCTATGTGTGTGCCCTCAGTCAGCTCTAGAGTTGTCTCAAAACCTTTAGCATCTTCTACGGTAACAGTGCCTGTCGGCCCTACAGCTCTGACAGCCTTGCAAAGAAGCTTTCCAATATTCGAGTCACCATTTGCCGAAATGGTTCCTACATGCTCGACGTCTTCATCGCTCGTGACGTCTTTTGACATTAGACGAAGTTCTTCTTCAACATGTCTTACAGCTGCATCAATTCCTCGACAAATCTCAGAAGTACTCATGCCTGCCGCAATCATCTTAAGGCCTTCAGCATACATTGAATGTGCAAGAACTGTCGCAGTTGTTGTGCCATCTCCTGCGATATCAGCAGTTCTTTGTGCTGCTTCTTTTACAATCTGTGCGCCTAGATTCTCATACTTGTCACGCAGCTGAATGGCTTGTGCTACAGTGACTCCATCTTTTGTAAGATGGGGCGGTGCATCTTGCCTTTCAATTAGAACATTCTGACCGCTGGGTCCCATTGTGACTCTAACAGCAGTTGCAAGTTTATTGACGCCTGTGTAGAGCCTTGAGCGAGCATCATCACCAAAGATTATGTCTTTTTTCACATTAGCCCCTTAGCAGTGTACGCTTAGACTCCAACAAGACACCTGCAGTATCAAGTCGTCGACGTGTCTTGCTCAATATATTTTCTGCAATTACTTCGCCACCGACCAGAAATGCCATTTCATCAGTTTGCAATATTCCCTGCTCTCGAAGAGCTCGAACATCTTTCTCGCTTAACGACTTTTCCACTTACATACCTCCAAGATCATTACTAGAATAATAGACACGACTGCGCAAATGTACACAATTTACGCAAGGTCGGCGAAGGTTTTCGTGTACTTTTTCCAAGATATGTCGTTTGTAATTGACTGAAATCCGAGCTCATTGAACACAGCTTTCAACTCGCTTGTCAAAAATGCTGAGCAGCTGCTAGAAAGCTCTGTCATCTTGCTACTAAGATCATGAAATTTTATGAGAAAACAATTTTTGTCAAATTTTTCACGATTATCTGATTCTGCAAGAAACGCATTTAAGCTGTCCTTGCTTGACAACAGACTTTTGGCGCGCTTGTCGCCAATGCCTTTAAAACCTTCAATATTATCGCTGCTATCGCCTTTAAGAGCTTTGTATGTTACGTAGTCGTAATCGAGAGGCTCGACGAAAGACTTCTTGATCGGATTGTAAATTTTGACATTCTTGCTAGAGTTAAAAAGCTGAAAGAAGTCAGTGTCAGTCGACACAACAATGCACTCGTCTTCTGCGTGAGTGTGCTGTGCTATTGCTGCCAAAACGTCATCGCACTCAAAGTCAGGATGACGGACAACGTGAATGGGCAAATAATTTCTTATGACTTCTATGATTTTTTTGCGCTGACGCTGAAATCCGTCTCTGTCATGATAGACTCTCTGTGCCTTGTACTCTTCATGCATAGCAATTCTGTCTTTAGGAATACCCTCTAAGACAAAATAGACGCGATCAGGCTTGTGAGTGTCGACGATGTGACGAAGGCTTCTGAAAAACGTGAATATAATGCTATTGTTGTCTTCAGCGCTGCTGCCAAAAGTTGCATGTCCAGATCTTGCACGATACAGCATGTTGTATCCATCAAGAAGCAAAACCTTCATTGTTCTCCTAGAACGACTAGCATGTCGTTAAAATAACTCTAACACGCAAGCTAGACTTATACACGTGATTGCGATATTTTAAGCAGTCTGTCTAAAGTCTTCAGTGCTTTCGTTGTGAAAATTACTTTCAGCAGTTTTAAAGCGCTTTAAGGCCTCTTCGTGTGCATGCGTCAACAGATCGTTGACAGTTCGCGTTGCAACTTCCATCATGTGTTCACGTACTAGCTGCATCGATTCAAAATGCAGACTTCCAATTTCTGCCAAATCAAAGAGTCGCTTTGTGGTCGAGTCAATCGTGACACGATACTCTACACTCTCACCATCGACAGTTCGTCTAATTAATTGCTCAGCAATTTGCACAGGAATGACTTTCCTTTGAGCAACAACATAAATAATTTGTCCTACTTGATACATTATTTGCTCCTGGTGTTGGTCTCAAGAATTAATTTAACTCTTTGCCTTTTCGTCTGGCGTCTTCTAACTTCTCTAAACCTAATGCCAGACGAACTTCATCATATGTACCCGGGGGAAGTGATGCTTGCAACATTTTCATATTTGCATATTGATGTAAATCTAGCTGCACAATTGGAATGTCTTCGCCCTCAGGCCCCGGCTCTGATTCACCTGTTTTTTGAGACTCAAAAATAAAAAGCACGGCAGGCATAGTATGCCCATCAGGTACGTCAATAAAAGGAATAGACGACGTGATGCCGTCTGGCGTATCTTCATAGTAGATTTCAGGTATCCACTGTTTTTTCTGCATAAAACCTCTTAAAATTTCTACTGCAAAGAAATTCTACAAGGCGAAGCAAAAAAATTAATAACTAATTAGCTCTTAATTTTTTTTGTATATTCGTCAATTTGCCTTAACATCTCTTCGATTTTATTGGCAGTGCCTGACTGAATTTTTCCGGCTTTCATCTGCGTGAACACGTCATTCATTAGCTTTTTAGTATTGTCGATTGTTTCCCGTAACGTCTTTACAGCCGGATTGTTTTCTAACACCTTTTTTGCTTCTGCGTCAGACGTCTCTAGAGTACTTTCAATCTGTCTCATCACATCAACGACCTGTCGCTGTCTTTGATCTACGGCTTGTCCTAGACCGGCTTTGACTGCCGCCTTTGATATCTCAAATAATTTTTCTTTAGGAAGGCTTTTGTCTCCATTTTTGACGCCTTTTTCAAGTGCATTATTCAGATCTTTAATTTCTTTTTCAACTTTAACTCTGTGCTGCCTTAGATTATTCTGCATTTCTTCTAGCGTTTTTGAAGAAAATAGCGCGGCTGCATACAACGCTGTTTTTGAATATTCAACGAGGCATTCACGCAAAGCTGTAAAATTAGCCGCCAAAATCTCTTTAGAGCCTGCTGCTACATTACTTAAGTCTTCATTGCTAAATTTGATTTGATTTTTATATCTTCTGCCGCGAAGACCTGTCGCTCTCATGTATCGCTGATACATGTTTCGATTTTGATCGATTTCATCTAGCTTTGTTAGATATTTGTCAGCTTTTTTTGTGTCTTCCTCCATGTTGTCAAGGAATTCTCTTAGTGCCTCGACGTGCTCATACGAAATTTTTTCATATTTTCCGTCATCCTGTATTTCTTCGAGTTCATCTCGAATTTTTTTCGGGACGTTACTATAAGCAGGAAGCGCCGCGAGCGCCGGCAACAACACAGCGCCAAGCTTTCTTAGTTTATCTTTAAACTCTTTGCGCTTAAGTTTTTCTTCTCGGGCATCATCATAAGACTGAATATCTTCTTTTTCTTCCTTGTTTGAGGAAAAGTCTTCCCAAGATTTTTGCCATTCATCAGGCAGCAAGCCCAAAGATGATAAAGTACCGATCAGGCCTGATTCTGCATTGCCAGGTTTTCCGGCAATTGCTGTCTTAAAAGTCTTTAGAAGAGCTGATGCAACATATGCTTTGGGTGCCAAACCAAAGGCTAAAATCTGCGCATCTCCCGATAACGCTTTATTATTAAATTCTTTGACTGGTGCCCAAATCTTCTCTATCTTATTACGGCTGCTCTTGTAGCCCAACATTGCATCTTTAAATGCTTCATCTGATCCGCCTAATTTCGCTGAGAGCGCTCTCAAGGGTATTGAAACAATGTTGGCAATATCTAGACCGCCGGCCTTGGCAGCGCCAACTATATTCATAAACGGCGCGATAAATGCTTTTTTTAAGAATCCAGGGCTCGAACTCCAGCTATCATAGCCAGTCGGTCCTTCATCATATTCTAGTAATAAGCAATTTGATGTTACAAATTCTTCTAACAGCTGCTTATTTTTTCTTGTCGATCTCTGGGATGCCTTATTTTTCTTTTTAGAATTCTCTTGTATCGTCTGGTTTGTCTTAAGGCGCACTGAGCTTGTCGTGCGACTTGTATGACGTCTTGAGGGGTCTAGACCCTCAGAAGGGCCTAAAGGGCGCTTGTACGCACCTCCCAAGAGATCAAAAATTTCTTCTGCTTGTGGCCGCAGTAGCGGTGGCAGACCCATTCTAAAAGCGTCGACATCACCTATCATTATAAAGTTTCTCATTGCAGTTCCGCTAATATTAGGTGAATCTTCTCCACGAACTAGCTCTTTTAGATCAATTCTTCCTGAATTTGCAAGATTTGGTGCGTACTTTGAAATAGTGCTGTATTTAGCAATATTCTCGCTGCCAGCGTAAATTACATAGCTATCATTAGAAATACTATCTACTTCAGACAGTAGCTCAAAAACGGAGCGAATGGGGACTCTTGATGCTACTAGACTGACATTACCAGGCAAAGAGCGTGAGACGTACTCATTCATGATGTGAGTTGAGTTCTCGCCAGAGACTGCTAGCTCTCCAGGACGAGCTCTATCTGCAGTCGAGTAAAAGACAATAACTCTATCATTCTCTGCAGCGGCTTTTCGAAATAATGTATCGTGCCCTGCATGATAGGGCTTAAAGCTTCCAGGGATTAGGGCTATTCTCATGTAGTCTCCTGCATTCTCCAATAATTATACTGCGAGCTTTTTGTTTGTAGCATTTTGTGCCTAGACGCCAGACCGCCTAGCGTGTCCAACTATTTGATTTGCCATAGCAAATGTGCCAGTCATCTTATACGTTGTCTCAGACGCAGGGTGTTTAAATACCACACCCTCCATCGATGTATTAATGTTGTCAGCTGTCCTAAGCTTAGGCATTTGTTTGTCAAGTAATTTTTCTGTTGCTAGATCTCCGGCGTCAGCTAATTTCTTGAGTTGCGCTATTGAATCTATAACATCTTGTTTGAGTTGCGATATGACACGAGCATGATCGTCAACTAGCGTTGAGGGCTCGCCGTCTAATATTACTGCTGAAAGGTCCGTAATAATATTTTCAATAGGTCTTAGCACAACACTCCTAGCCTTTCTAGCGTTTTCTTGTGTGCAAAGACTACTAATAATCTTTTGCACAACTTGAGATTCGTCTTTCTTCAGTGAAGCGATGGTATGCATAGCAGGCTTACCTAAGACTAGGTTTATGATGCTCTCTTGTTTAATTGTGGTTACCGGTATTTCTGAAACAATATTTGCTCTGAGTTTTTCTGTAGCATAATCGGCGATAGTAGAACTATCACTCATTCCTAATTCATCAATTTTTAAAATTGATGTGTCAAGTGCCCTACTTTTTGAATTGTTAATATTAATTTTGACACTTCGAGGACCGCTGACTTCCCATTCCTCACCACTGACAGTAGCTCTTTTACCTGAAAGTGCGCTGACAAGCAGTGAAAAAGACTCGGCATCACCTGTGTCTAAGGAATGAAAAACCAAAAAATTCTTGTCATATTGAATAAGATTTGGGTGTGCAGAACAGACAATTTCTAAATTAAGAAATGGCAGCTTGCCTGCATCATCTCTAATAAAGACTTTTTGGGTGTCGTCTCCAGAGAGGCGTCTAAATATTTGCTCTAATGCAGCAAAGCCCTCTGTAAAAGGCTTTGCGGCAGGGTGTCCTTCCCAGCGCGGCATAAAATCTTCTGCTGGAGAACCTCCCTTTTTAATATCTGTCAAATTTCTCGCAGCATATATTTTTCCTACATCAGGATCGAATGTTACGAAAAGATTTTGACCGTCAATTTTTTCAAAAAGCTCTACTTTAGAGTCTACAACGTCACGTAATATCTGCTTCAAATCTCCAAACGTGAGATCTAAATCCTCATATACGTGACTCATATGACCAGCTGCGCCGCCCATATTTTTACTTCTCCCAGTCGTTGTCTGGCTTTATTTCGGGAATTGATGCTTTAGCTGTGGCAACTCTTTGTGCTGCTGCCAATTCTCTTCGAAGCATCTTTAAATAACCGTTGCAATGAACACGTTTGTCAGACATTGGCCTCGTTCGATTTCTCATGCGTACTACATCTATTATACGTAACTCTATATCTTCTATGCACTGGCTCGAACCAAATAAAACCACCTCGCCATTGTGACAATGATATTCTTCACTAGATCTATCAAGTGCTTCTCTTATAATTTGCCTGAGCTGTGATTCACTTAGCAGCATTTTTTCTCTTGCGTCGTTTCGGCATTTTTGAGCCTTTTGTTCGATTGACATGTCGAGAAACTACTCTAAGATTCTTTCTTGAGTCAGATCCTCCCTTGCTTTTTGGAACAATATGATCGATTTCTTTGCCATCGCCCTTTTCGACAATGCCTTCTCTCTCAAACTGTCTTCTAATCTTGTTACGCTGCGCTCTTTCTCTCTTAGCTTTTTTTGAAGAATGCCATCTTTTATAAGCGTCCTTATAGTCGATTTTCTTTTTCTTCTTTGCTTCACTGATAAGACGATCAACAATGGCTTCAATAAGAATGTCATCATCTAATTCAGATATTTTACTGTCGTTCTTAGCAGACTCAATCAGCGCGTGCAAGTGCAGCTTAAGCTTAACTGACTCAAGAATATTTTGAATGTCGGCGTCTAGATGCATAAAAATCAACCCTTACGAAGTGACTCATAGATTTTTTTAATATCTGATTTGTCTGCAACTTCACCTACGACAATAGGCGTATCGTCGCCCTCAGAAGGCTTTTTTGGCACACCTTGCGAAGATTTTTTGACAGTCTTGTTAGGCGCTGAGACTCTAAAGATACCGTCAGAAGGCGTGTCTTTTACAGACGCTTCGCCCTCTTCACTTTCGCCTGATTTTTCTGGCTTTTTATCAGAAGGTTTGGTCGATATTCCAAGCGAAATGTATGATGGATCAACAGCACTCTTGCCGGGAACACCTGCAGCTAAAATCTGGGTTAGGCCACTAATTGTTGCAAACAATGCCTGCTTTTCCCCTGAATTGAGGGTTGCGTAGTAATCTTGCAGCTGTCGTCTTGTCTCTGTTTTCTTTAGTGACTTACCGCTTCTCATCATGTTAAGCATCATGAGAACATGTTTTACATCTGCACGAATGACCTGCTCTTTAGATGGAAAGACTATCTGCATTTTTTCTTTAGAGATGTTTGGCTTATTTTCATCGTCCATTTTCTCTAATTGATCTATCATGGACTTGGGATTGAGTGTATCCTTATCTGCTTCCGGAACTCTCGTTCCGGGAGGTCCTGGCTTTTCTACTTCTGGCTCTGTCTTTACTTTTGACTTACTTTTATCGCCGGAGGCATCGTTAGCTTTGTTTTTGTCTTTAGGCTCAGGCGCATTATTTTTCTTAAATTCAGAGTTTTCCAGCTCTTGTTTTTTCTGCAGAGCTTTTTCTTTTTCATTCTCGAGTACAAGCGGTGCTATTGTCTCTCGAAATGTCTCATTGACAGTTGTTTCAATAAGATCACTTAGAGATGAAAAGTTTAGCTTTTTCATTATCTAGACCACCTCACCCTATTACGCCAATCTTCTTTATTGTTGGCATCACGGCGCCGGTTAGGAGTCATTTCCTCAGCATTTGCTAATTCTTGTTGGCGCTTCTTCTTTTGATTTTCACGCGATTCCATATCTTCCATAAACTTGTCAAAATTAAAAGATTCTTGAGACATATATGCTCCTGCGCTCTGTTATACGCTTACTAATTATGGTCAAACTCTCATTTGTTCAGGACTTTAGTAACTTGACCTTAAGCAGAAATTTATCTGTTGACTTCTTCTTAGACAACTTGATGCGCTCTATGACATGACTGTCAAGCATATTCTTGTTTTTTTCTATCTCTATACTGGTGAGAGAATCAAGAGAATTAAGCACAACCCAAGCATCGCCTCTGTCTACTTCAGCTTTTATGGTTGTTGCTTGAGCGCAAGTATCTACGCAAATTAAATTACAAATAATGCCTTCTTGTTCAAGTCGGATCTTGCACTTAAAAACATCTCTTTCTGCAGGCGTCTGGAGCAGGTGGTCGACAGTCTCTCTAAGCGTATCACTGAATAAAATTGTAGGCTTTGACTCATCAAGCAGGTCCGAGAAGTTTTTATCTGTTTCGTTATACGTCTGTGTCTTTTTCGTTGTAGTTCGCATAATCCTTGACGTCCTTGTAAATTTCCTCAATTTCTCGAGAATATTCTAAGTCTAATTCAGTAATATCATTGACGTCATGTGTGTAAACTTCAATTATAATTTCTGGGTATTCACAGATAACTTTTGCATGATGGTTGACTTTGCGTTCGTGCGAAAAAATTTCTACTAGGAAAAGATAGTATTCATTTTTTGATTTGAACGTATAGCTCGCATGAAGCCTGTTAGGGCTTGAAACTTTTTGCCATCTTGTCGTCCTTTTAGGGACAACGGGCATGCCTCGCTGCACAACTAAGCCGCGCAAAGGATTAAATTCTTGCTCTTGCTCTCCAGCGAAGTAATCATGCATTACTTCGGTTAATAGCTTTTTCATTTTTAAGTCTTTTTTCTCCTCACGGGATCGACTCTATTGACCTGAGTGGCTGGAGCTGCTGGAGGTACTGTTGTCGCAGGAACAGTGGCAGCTTTTGGTGGGCGACCTCGGCCGCGGGGTGCTGGTGGTGCAGTGCCACCTTTTGCCTCATATTCTGCGCGCCTCTTTGCTAATTCTTCTTCTTCTTTCGCTTTCGTCACTTTGCGACCTGCAATTGCAGCTTCAATTCTCTCTCTGTCTCTGCGAAGTGACCGCGCCCAACCCGATTCAGGAGCTGAGCCAGGAGCTGGTGGTACATATGCGGGCATAGAAGAGCCAATCGATTCGTCACGATCGTCTACTGCGTCATTGTCTACTGATGAGTTTTGTGGCTTTGCGCTCTTGCCAATCTTTTCAATGTAATCTTTTTCTCTCTTTGTCATTTGTACATCTGACTTTAAAGCATCAGAGACACTCATGACAAATTTCTCTTTGTCTTTCTCTGACTTCTTCATCCAGTCATCAAGTGCTGCAGTAAGAATATCTTCACCTGCAAAATCTTCATCTGCGCCTTCTGTATCGAGGCCTACATCTTTCCTAATCTTCATAAAAGATTTTTTAATCTTTTCTGTGAGTGCTGCAGCATCAGCTTCACCGAGGCCATCTTTCTGCATAAGTCGCTTCTTGATGTTGTCAAAATCAGGATCAGAGCCTCCAACAACCTGATTAAATACAGTATCTGAGACTGGGCCTGTAAGACCGACGCTTATTTTACCTAATTTTGGTGAATTTATACTGATCTTATGTACGGCGAGACGAATAGTATCCTGAATGGCTTTTTCTTCCTGCTTGTGAAAGGGATCAAGAATCTTGCCGACAAGATTTTTAAATGTTGGGTGCGTAAAAAGCCCTAATTCTTCTGGGTACTTTTTCCATGCAGCTGCAGATTCAGGTGTGATAAGCTTTTTCTTAAGCATTATGTCGAACAGATCGTCTTTAACGACATCGAGAAGATCTTCTAGTGCTTCTGATGCATCAGGATCGTTTAGAAGTGCCAGAATACGATCATGGCGGCGCTTAATTATGATGGCAGCTTGGCGAGCGCCTGATTCGGAAGAATAGTCCAAAACATTTTTCATGTATTCAAGCGACTTACGAGGATCAATTGCGGGTGCTCCAGCTCTCCAATTTTCGCCATCTTTCCTGTATTTGTACATGTCGCCTATCGCCGGTCCTTGAGGCAAATCTTTGATTTTTTGAGTGCCGGCTGCAGGAGGTGATGCAGCACTAGCGTTCGCAGCCAATTCTTCTGCTGTAATATTGTAGCCTAATTTCTGAAGTTTTCTAGCTGCTTCCTCATAATTTGGCGTCAAATATCCTGCGTCTACACGTGATAAATTACTCGAGGTGTCTTTGCTGAGCGACTGTAGGCGCTGGAGTCTCTCCACGTCTGCTGAAGATGCTTCGACAATTAGTTGCCTAAGAAGTGAGATAATTCTTCTGCCTTCTTTTGTAATTTCATTCTTCGAAGCGGGCTTGGCTTTTTTCATATTTTCCTCTTTGTTAACAATATTTTCGGGTGTCTGTGTCTTGTCGCTGCTAGTGTCTTCAGAATCGACACTACCCTCTCGATCACGTGCAGCGTCATAAAGATCATGAAGACCCTTGTAAAAAAAATCGATTTGATCAGGAGGCACCATCGATGAAATAACAGACGCAGCATTACCTAGTTCTTTGCGATTAGATGGCAGGTAATCATCATCCTCTACGGGTGGTCGCTCTCCAAAATTTTGAGTCGCCATGAGAACTGAGGGCTTGAGCGGCACCTCTCTGCCTATTGTTGACTCTACGTCTTGACCCGCAGTTGCCTCAAGATTATTTAGCTGCGGTCCAGGCCTGTCGTACAACGTAAATCTGTCAACGACGTCTTTGTCATTGAATTCAAAAAGCAAATGCTTGGCAAGACGTGTTAGTGCCTTCTTATCTGACATTAGCGACCTCCGAGGTTTCTGCACTTAATTATGCAGCAGCGTCCATTAATTGTTAGCAAAGTGCGTACTAGCTATCGCAATAGCAGCGCCTGCTAAAATGCCGTATGTGAAATACGCAGTGGTCGTCTCATAGAATTTTAGTGGCGGAGGAGGAGGTGGATTTTTAATGTCCTCTAGCGACTTAATGTGCTTGTCCTTTGCAAGAATGACGCCCTCATAATATGACTTGAGCAGCTTATTCTCTCCTTCTAGAATACTTTTGTCACGTGTGCATTTGCTCTCTTCGAGCTTTTGTGTGTGCTCAATGTCTTGTTTACATTTATCTTCTAGATGAGTTCTTGATAAAATCATACTCGCAGCTGCGCCAGTCGAGATTAATGTTCCTGTCCATGGCGCAGGAGCCCCCATCTTGAGTGTAAGGACAAGATTGCCAGAATCAGCTTGTTCATGTGCAGAGTCAGTATCATCTGTTTGAGCAAATGCAGCGGTAGTCATCAGCAAAATAGGCATCAATGCAGTCAACAAAATTCTCATTTTACGCACCCCTGTAAATTAAACTTTTTTGCCAGCTCACATGTGAGTCCCTCTGGATCAGACTCTCCCAGCGCGAGCAGATCCTCACGAAGGCGCCGCTGGCGGCGACGAAGCTCTTCCAGTGCTAAATTGTATCTCTCGTCCTCGAGTCTTTGTGCCTCATCGAACTCTTTCTGCGCATTCTTCAAGAGATCAAATCTAGATTCATAGTAGACATGCATCAAATCAGTGATTTCTGTCATCTCTGTCTCCGCAGCAGCAGAAATTCTTTCTTCGATCTCAATTCGCGCGCGTAGATCGCTGTTTTCTAGTGTGAGCTTATTAACTTTCCAGCCGAGAAATGATACGTAGCATACGACAGCCAGAACACAGACTAGTTTCCAATTCTTCAAAAGAAAATTTAAAACATTTTTTAGCATAGCATTCACCTTCAGTTCAAAGATCCGACAGGATCATCGTCATCGCTATCACCCTCTTCTACGTCATCAAAGTCATCAGCATCTTCAGAGTCCTCATACTGGCCTGACATTGCTTTCTCGTCCAGCATGTCTGTCAATTGCTTGAGAACATCATTCAACATTGCCATGTCACCAATCAGCTGATTTTGATTAAGGAGCATAAACTTCGTCAAGCTATCAAGCGCGACAGTATTGTAAAAGAGAACGTCGATTTTCTCCTTCATTGACTTAAAATCTTCTGTTAGCTGACTTACTTTTTCTTCTAACGACTTTTCCATGTTGGTATTTTATATCTTTCTTGTCACGTGAGGGGATTTTCGTCTGCTATCACACGATAGATGGACTCAGAGTCCGTCGATGAGACGCGCTTGAGCTGCTTGGTTCTCTTGCCAATCACAAGATCATCCAGGATTGAAACAAGAGCTTCATCTCCTTCGCAGATTTTTGATGCAAGTGCATCAAAAACTTCTTGCATCGAAAGACCTCGCCTTAAGAGTAAGGCACGCAATTCTCCGTGCGTTGACTTCATGATGCTTATGTGTACTGTCTTGCGTGTTTCAAAATCACGCAAGGGAATCAGAGTTAACTCTTCTGGCTTACGCGGTGCCTCCCGATGGCCTGGCGCCGACGGCGTAGACTGTAGGTGTTTCTTCTTCTTCGTTGAACTCAATGTCGTACTGATCTTCCATTATTGACTTAAACTGCTCAGCAATGTCTTCTCCGTAGAGAGACTTAATATAATCATACGCCTTTGTGTAGATTATAAATGGTATGTCTAACATTTTATCATAATTGAAGATAAAACGTGAGACATGCTGCGCATATTCTCCTACGTCAAATGATGCATTATTGGCATCATTTGCCTCATACAGCAGCGTCGAAAGTCCTCTTCTCCACCAACCATCTGCTATTGATCCCGGGGCTTCTTTGCCTTTAAAGAAATTTACACGACGCGCTAGATCAATTTTAGCACTTTCTTCAGCAGCTCTTACAGCTTTCTCTAAATGCTTTTCAATCTCTGACGTAAGAACGTCAGGGTCGATTGTCTCCTCGCCATCGACACCCCCTGTCTCAGATGCTTGCTCAGAAGCCCATGTTGCAGCAACCTTCTCTTTTTCTTCATCTGTTAAGTCTGCTGCCGGATCTTTACTCTTGTCTTTTGAATCCTTCCCTTCAGCATCATCAGGAGATTCTTCTGCATCTTTGTCTGCATCGTCTTCGCCTTCTTTTTTGTCACCTTCTTCAGGATCACCTTCTCCGGAGTCTCCAAAAAGATCGTCTTCTTCTTTGTCGGCTTCATTTAGAAGATAGCTCTCATACATTAGATTCTTAAAAAGAGATGTAGTTCTTCTTTTCATGTTAAGCCCCCATCACCTTAGACATTTTGTCAGACTGCTTGAAGCGATCCTCAATTTTTTCCCAATCAAACTCTTTCATCATTGCTGTCATATAAGACTTTCTATCATCTAAATAGTCTCTATAGTAAGCACCGTCTGAGACATCGAGAACGATAACAGGCATACATGCAACAGGGACTCCCTGAGACTGATTATCTACTATAACATTAATATATCTTCGAAGCAAAAAGCTGTATGCAGTTATTACAAAACCATTTCTAGCTGACATGCCACAGGCAATAAAATCTTTCTGCCAATCATCAAATGAACCAAAGTCTCGCTCGAGTCGCATGAAGCAAATAGAGTCTACGGCGATTTGACTCCTAAGATCACTGATGTTTTCAAAATGATATGCCTTTAAAAACGCAGTGGTCAGCAAATGTGACTCTTCTGTCTTGCAATGCCTAAACTCAGACGAGAATCTATTTGCTTCCTGTCGATTTGCAGTATCAAGCTGCGCAGAAACTTTATTTAGAGCATCAATGTACTTCTCATATTCCTTCTGGCGTGCAGACTTACTTTTCTCGCTAAGCAACTCTGACGTGACGTCATATTTTTTTGCAGCAGTTACATACGATTCGCTAACAATGCGATCATTGAGACCTAAAATCTTCTTGATGTCTGCATCAATTTTGCTATCGCTCATTCTGTAACCTCATAATTTTTGGTAAATTCTGCAAAAGAAACAGCGAGTACTTCTTCATTCTGTGAATCATCTTCGCCGCCCTGCAAAAGATTTGCAGGTATTTCAATTTTACTATTCATAAGTTTAATTAGTTCTTCGTCTGGCAGCATTTTCATTTTTGACGAACCTGACGGTGTGCTTGTAACTCTAGGAGCCTCTGGAGAAAGTAGATTGACGGTCTTCTTAGAAGAATCGATATCTTGTATAGTATATTCAAATTTGCTCTTCTTGTGACGTACTTTTAATCCTGGAGAAATTATAATTTTTCCTTGTTTGTCATGTACTTCTACTTCATTTATTCCTTGAAGTGTCTCATTTAGTCTCTGGCGGTAGATACGTCTCATCTCATTAATGAGTTGCATTTCAGTAATTTTTTTATTCTGTTTCACGATTACACACCAATTCCTTGTATTTTAAGCCTAGCGGTTCGACTTGAAGTTTTTTATTTAAATTTTCTTTTAGTTCTTCAGCTCAATTTTAAGCTCTTAATAGAAAATAAGATTCTCTCAATAATTTAGAAAGTTCTTCAAAGTCCTGCTAATTTCTGCCATTTTAAAAGAACAGGGTCGACGGGAGCCGGAACAGTTGACTCAGCCAAAATTTTTCCAGAATTAGAGCGCTTTGTCGCCTCGCCAATCATGAAATTTGCTGCGGGTATTCTAGCGCCCGTAGGTGCTGATGCGCCTTCTTTGCGTACTTCGCCAAACCAATTTTTATTGTCTGCGCTAATAAAGTTCATCTTTTCTGTGCCAAAAAGGCTGGATGCGACAGCACCCATAGGAGATCCGGGCTTAAGTTCAAATCCTTGCGGATTAATAGACAAGACCGCGGCCTTCTTGCCTTCATCTGTGGGTGCTCCGTCAATCAATTTAGAATATTGGAACCTTAGATACTGTAGAGTCCAGGCTGCCTTAGGGTCGGTTCTAAGGTTCTTGCCATATTCAACAATTGCGCGCATGACAAATTGCTTACCTGAATCTGTTGCAACGTCTTTATTGTTTAGATTCATCGCTATACTCTTGCTTGAGAGCTTGTCTTTGAAGTAAAGGACTCCGCTACTAACAATTTTATTCAGCATCTCTAGCATCTTTTTATTGAGTGCCTTTTGCGCTTCAGGCGACGCCCCCATCATAAATCTTTTTTCTTCAGCAGAGGCATCTTTTCCACCTGTACCGCCGAATATTTTTTTACGTGAAAGCTGTTCTTTTGCTCGACCTATCTCTTTTGTTGAATCGTGGCTGCCACCTTCCTTTTTGAAATGATTGAGTGCGTGTGACCACATCTTGTCAATAACTTCAGGCTTATCCACCCACGAAAACTGCCCCCTAAACATTCTTCCGTCAGGACCTGTAGAAATTTTATCTGAGCCATCAGGATCACCTAAGCCTAGACGCTTGGGGCCGGCCTCTTGAAGTACGTCACTCAGTAGTATTCCCGCGTTCAAAAGCGCTGTTGCTTCTACTAATGTCAATTTTCTGTGCATAGACTCAGCAATTGCCCTGTCGCGAGCAACTTGATTTAGAACCTTTATAAATTCCTTTTTGTGTGCTTCATCTCCTGCAGGTTTTACCCCTCTCTTTTTTCTAAAGGCTTTTAGCGCATCCTGCGTCTCCTCGGGAGAAGCGCTAGGATTTACTTTTTTCCACTGTTTAAGATCTTCATCAGCGGCACTATTGAGTTCGACGTCCTTCTCAGGGTCAAAGCCGACATTGTCTCTAAGTGATTTTGCAAATGCATAGCGCGCCAATGCTATCATGTCGCCATCCAAGTCAGGCACAGGAGGTGCATCGGCAGGCTTGTCACCTGTAGGCGATGTTTTAGAACCATCGGGTTTGCCTTCGGGTTTCTCGCTCGAAGGGGGAGGCGTTTCAGGTACTTCAGAAGGATCGACTTCGGCATCTTCTAAAAGATCGAGAGCAGCCTGTATAACTGATGCTCTGCTATTCTCCTTGCCGTACTTTCTAAGCAGTGCTGATGCAGCTGCTCCACCTAGCAAGCCTACGCCCAAGGGTCCGGCGACTGCACCGGCTTTTGCAACTAGCGTACCGAGAGCTGACAGTCCACCCGCATCGATTAGAGTCTTTTTAACCTCATAACCGACAGTCTCTAAAACACCGATATCGCCGCCGGCGCCTGGGGCGCCGGCGCCGCTCAAAGGAATAGCTTGCTCTAATGTGACCTTGCTTCCTCTTCCAGCTACATTCTTTGCCCACCATTTCACGATATCTGGGTTGCCGCACATTTCAGCCATTTTTATTAGCCTCTCAGTGGGCATGCCGTCGTCTCCGAGCCATCCAAATTCCATCATGCGTTCTTTCATTTCGCCGACGGTCATACTGCTTATATTTTCACCTGGTCTACCTATTAGAAAAGCTATTTCCTGCGTTATGCCAAGTGTCTTAACAGCCTTAACCGCCTTTAAAATGGATGACCACCTTGCAGGTTCGGTGAACATTTGCATGAACCACGACTGCGTTGTCAGCCATCCAAACACGCCTCCGAGCGCGCCTAAAGCTGCTAACACAGCAGGACCCTTCATTGAATATGACTTTTGTGAGCTGGCTTTTTGTCCAGCTTTGCCAAGCTCGTTTTCTGGTGCCTCTGGAGCTTCATCTAGAATAACTTCTGAGAGAAGCGGGAGATTTTGATTTTTTCTTCCTTCAAGAGCGTAAATCCATCTATCTTCGAGCTCTCTATCCCATCCAAGAAGAACTTTTCGAACGCCACGTATGAGCGCGTTAGCATCATCAGCAGTGATGCCGGCATCTTTAAACGGACTATCACTCTTTATTTCTACAGAGGCTCCAGATTTTGTAGGGCCCGCACCGGTCGCGGATCTTGCCATTAGTGCAAAATTAACAAGCGAATAAATCATTTCTTTAAAAATTACGCCTGTCCCATCTCCTGCAAAATTGGGCATGCCTTTTTTGTCTAGACCTGATGCCTGAATGTCGATATTGTTAATTATTTTATCAAATTCTTTCTTTAGAATGGGCAAATAGGCAGCTGAAAGTGCTTCCTCTTTGGCCTTTCTATACTTCTCGTCTTCCTTTGAACCGCCGCCACCTAAAATTCTCCAGTTTCTGGACTTTAGAGTTTTGCCGGGAAGTTTTTTTGCAATCCATGCAAGACCTTTACCCAAACCCTTAGCGATACTTCCAAAGAAGCCCTTCTTTTCAGGCTCCTTTTCGAATTTCTTTGTCATCTCATCATCTGCCTCAAGAAGAGAAGCAAGATTTCTATTTCCGGCGTGAAGAACAAGATGCGTCTCTAGACTCTCTCTTAAAATACCGCTGCGTCTAGAAAATGAAGTAAGAGCTGCCTCTGAAAGAGGTGATTTTTGTCCAGCAGCATGCTCACGAAGAATTTTTTCTGCTGCTTTTGTCCAAAATATTTCCTCTTTACGAGACGTCCACGAATAACTCTGGCCTTGATCAATTAGATCTGCTAAGTGGTTAATCTCTTTACTATCAAAATAAGACATGTCGCTTCACTCCTGCTTTGAAGATATTTTTTAAATATACCGCAATAAGTATTACGACTAAGCAGTGTTTTAAGGCGGCACATTAAATTTTTCTTATAATAACACCTGCGTCATCTAAAATCTTAAAACACTGGAGATCTCTATAGACTAGCGAGTAGACTACTTCATTGATGCCGGCATTGACAATTGCCTTAGCGCACATTGCGCAAGGTGACATTGTTACATACAAAATCTTTTTCTTAGGATTGTTGTAATCAAGTTTAAGGAGAGCATTAATTTCTGCATGCAAAAGTCCTGACATGCCTGGTTCTTCTGATTCTGAGCAATCAGGCCCTCCTGCATAATTTCCGTTATAACCGACTGACAGCACTTGCGTGTTGTCGCTCGTCACTACAACAGCGCCAACTTGACAGCGATTATCGTGTGACCGCTGCGCAATTGTCTCAGCCATCTTCATCCAAACACTATCCCAACTTGGACGAACTCTCTGTGTCATATCAGTCTCGCAAGTTCATATAAGAGTGGTAGCGCCAGCACCTAGGCTCATAGAGCTCAGAGCCTCCTACAGTGATTTCACTAAGCCCATCTACTTTGCGATGCGTGTAGTAAGCATCTCTGCCTGTTAATGGGCAGACTGCTGGGCAAACCTCAATGCGAGTTGCCCATGGCATCATGTCTCTAATCTCCGTAAAAACGTTGCCGCTAGCGGAAAGCTGGAGAGAAGAGACAACAATTGTCTTGCCCGACCTAAAGAGTCTTACAAGTGTCTCAGCAGACCCATCGATCATGAATGCCTCATCGACTGCTACAACATCAGTCTTAACTGCCAGTTGTCTCAGATACTCTTCGATATCATGCCCTGTATTAACACCTACAGCAGGAAGACTGCCCCCCGAGTGTGTCCTAATCTCTTGTTCTGAATATCGAGCATCCATCACGGGCTTAAAAGCAACAATGCTGCGCTTTTGATATCGATATCTATCGACAGCTGCCAACATTCTCGTTGTTTTAGACCCCCACATGGGTCCTGTAAAAATAATAAATTCTGGGTCTGTAAATTCATCAAGCATGATTTTCTTCCTCCAGGCGCACAATATTATCCCACCATTCAAATGTCTTGCGCAGACCAGTGTCAAAGTCTACACTGCACGTAAATCCTAGTTGTAGCCGTGCCTTCATAGGGTCGGCCTCTGTATGCATCACGTCGCCGGGGCGCCAAGGTGCTTTTGTTATAGTGACTTTATCTCCGTAACGATCTCGAAACGCCTCGAGAATCTTGAGATTTGAAACAGGCTTACCGGCAGCAATATTATAGCTCTCTCCTGAACATGATGCTCCAGCCAATGCTGCCTTAATATTTGCTTCTACTACGTCATCGACATACGTGAGATCTCTAGACTGTGTGCCGTCGCCGTCGCTTCGAAGCGGCTTTCCTGTGTGAACTGCAGTGCACCAAGCTGAGATGGCGGTTGCGTAAGGAGAGTTGCCAAACTGTCGAGGCCCATAGACATTAAAATATCGAAGCGCAACAAAATCTAATCCGTGAAGTTCTCTAAAAAGACGTGCATAATCTTCGCAGTGTAGTTTCTGTAGCGCATATGGCGACCTCGGGTGCTTTGTAATGGACTCAGGCGTGGGTCTGACAGATGCGTTGCCGTACACAGAAGATGACGAAGAGAAAATAACACGACAAGATCCAGACTTTGAAGCAGATTCAAAAAGCTTGATTGTCTTTAAAAGATTAGTTTCTGCGGTTTCTGCAGGAAATTGAACACTAAAACCAACTCTAGGTACTGCAGCTAGATGGAAGATATAGCGATATTTTCCAGCCTCTATGCGTCGAAGAACATTGAGATTTGCAAAGTCTCCAGTAATAAAACGAACTTTTTTATGGTCACCTGACTCTACATTCTCCTCATAGAAATGCAGGATATTAGTCGTCAAAAACCTTGTCTCTAGACCTGCAAGATTATCTAAATTACCACTGCTTAAATCATCAATAACGTCGACGATCCAGCCTTTTTGGACAAGAGCGTGAACAAGATTGCTGCCAATAAAACCTGCGCCACCTGTGACTAAAACATGCATAGCGTTACTCCCAGTAATATTAGTGGCCCGCCATTGCGGGTAAATGTGCAGATCCAATCTCTACTCGCAGAGAGCAATTTGTTGGTCGCCATAGCGTACGGTGAAATAAATGATGATAAACTCTAGTGAAAAGATAGCAGATAAATCCTAGATCATGGGGAAATGTATTGGTAACATTTGATGATCTACAGTAGACCTTCATTGTCATCGAATCGTCGCGAATCATTGTATGAATAGTAGAAATGCAGCTATCTTGCGCAAAGATAAAACGGCGCGTACTCCGCGGGTTCTCAGGGCGTGAGTAAGGATTTCTACCATTGATTTCGTCGTCAATATTCTTTAAAACTTTTGACAGTATTTCAGAGTAATACACCTCTTCTGGCAGATACTGCATTACTGCTGGATTCTCCAGCGCCTGAAACTCGGCGGTGCCGCTCTTGAAATTGAGTTCAAAATTTAAACCACATATTTCATTCTTAGGTGATGCAAATACTGCAGCCTCTACGTCGCTGGCAATATTTCTAGCAGTGGAAATGCCCGCATGCGCCAACCATGACAGGCAATGCTTAACGTTTTCATCTAGGGAATTTTCGCCTCTAATAACCAACACATTAGGCAGATCTTCAGCGTGCAAAATCTTAAGCTCGTCATCAAATATCTCGTAAAGTTTAGACAGGGACTCTGCATTCTGCATGGGGTCGCCTCGTGACTCCAGGCGCTGGTGTAGCACACGAAGAGGCGGCAGAAGCACAATTAGACGTTGATTTAGATTTTTAAGGTACTCATGAAGTTCTGCGCGCCAATGATCAACTATTTCACTACCTCGTTCATAGAGTCTAGCATAGCAAACCATGCTTAGCTGACCTCTGTCTTGAATATTCCATCTAAAGCTAGTTTCTCGATGAATATCATTATAGAGAGAGCTCTTGCCGGCGCAGTCAGGGCCCTCAATAGTAATGCACTTCAAGTTCAGCATTATGAACATCTCCTTGTTGGATTCAACGTATTATACACAATGCACTCGATGTGTACAAAATTTAGTTTTACTCAAATGCCTTGAGCTGCTTAATCTTCCAGGAAGATGTTGACATGCCCCAGCTGGAGTCATTTTCGATTTCACCGATCCAGAGAGAGAACTCATCCGGTGTTTCTTCAAACTTGCCCCAGCAGCGCAGCCATGTCGAATTATTCTCATTGTCAATTATTCTAAGGCGCAAAAAGCTCTTTCCGTTCTTGGTTGACTTCTGGTGAACTTCCGTCACGCAGAACCAACCAATGCCCTTTGTACCCCCTGGAATTTGAAAGACTGAAGGCACTGACTTCTCTTTCACTTTGCGCATTAACGATGATGGGAAGAGCAGGTCATTGCTGACACTGGACGTCATCTCCATGAGATTCTTAAGCTTCTCAGTTCGACTCCAGTCGGGCAGCCCCTCGTAAGTCTCAATAAGCTTATCAATGATGGGTACAACAACCTCGCCGCTCTTCTGCAGCTTCTTGATCTGTGTTGGAGACAATCCAAAGCGACCCTTGCGAAGAGTGTCATAGTTCTTCTCATCTGTCAGGAGAGCCAAAAGCTGCCTATGATTTCTAATTCGACCGCTCTTCAGCTCTTCAAGCGAGGAGAAAGCCTCGATAAGGCAGAGTGATCGCATGGCAGTCTTATTGACCTTAGAGTGTCGCCACTCACCACTCGCATCGTAGAGAAGATCATCAAGATTCTTGTAAGGACGATTCTTCATGATTTCTTCCATGGCAGTGGTTCCTACACCCTTGACAGAGCTGAGAGGCGGAATAAATGCTTGGAGCTCATTAGAATACATCCACACATCACCTGAATAGTTGATGTCTGATTGCATGAACTTGTAGCCGTACGACTTAATCTCTGTGATCGTCTTCTCTAGACCGTCAGGATTATTATTCTCAGATTGTAGACAAGTTGCCAGCCAATCAGTCTCATAGTGCGTGTGGAACCATGCAGCGTAGTAAGAATCAATTGCATAAGAAACGCTGTGAGACTTATTGAAGCAGTATACAGACATGAAATCGATTGTCTGCCAGAGCGGCTCTGTAATGGCAGGACTCAACCCGTGGAGCTTCTGCGCGCCCTCGATGAACTTCTGCTTTGCTAGCTCCTTCTCAGAACCCTTCTTGTCGAGAGTATCCAGCGACTTCTTAACAAGAGTCTTGCGAAGCTGATCTGACTCTGCGTTCGTAAAGCCGCCCAGACGTCGAGCCAACTCCATGAACTGCTCCTGATAGATTAAGAATCCAGCAGTAGGTCCTAGAATTTCTTCAATAATAGGATGATCAAACTTCATTCGACCTGCGCCGAACTCCTCACGAGCCTTGATGTACTTTCTGTGCACATTTGCCTTGAGGGGGCCCGGCCGATAAATTGCTGTAATAGCTGCAACCTCTTCGATGGATGAAGGGCGCGCCTCCTCACAGAGCTTTCTAGCCCCCTCGTTGGTAAACTGAAATACGCCCGTCTTGCGACGCTGGTGATAGACGTGCTTGTAGACAGCAGGGTCGTCAAGCTTGTGATAGCGGCAGTTAATGTTCTCGTCAAAGAAAGCCTTAACGTCCGCAAAGGTGGGATTCTTATTGCCTCTACGACGCAGAATTCGAGCAATGCAGTCCTCGACGTCCTTCAAGAGAGTGAGACCCAAGAAGTCAAACTTCAAGAATCCATTGTCCTCAAGATTGCGAAAGTTCATGCCCTCGGTCCACGGCGTCTGGAGTTCACCGCGCACACTGATGATTGGCATTGACTGCTCAAGCGCGGTGGGATCTGCAAGAATGACGCCGCCAGCGTGACGACCGATGCTTCTATTCTCCATGAATAGCGTTTCTACGTGCGCCGCAACGTCAGGATATTTCTCCATGAAGGTTCTGTAGCCCTCTGAGTACTTCATGCAGTCCTCGTGCTTCAAGACGAACACAGACTTCTCCTGGTCGTCATCTCGAGCGTGAGGCATGACCTCGTCCTGGAGGGGACCAGTCATGGCATTCACCTCCTCGAAGGGCACGTCATAGAACTTAGAGATGTCCTTGATCAGAGACTTCAGCTTGAGAGTATTGAAGTTAGATACTGGAATGACCGCATCATCGCCGTAGAGCTCTCGTGCAGAATCAATAAGAATGTCACGATTGGCAGCGTCAGTGTCGATATCGGGATATGAGACGCGCCAGCGCCCAAGAAAACGACCCCAAAGCAGACCGTAAGGAAGTGGGTCAAACTGTGTGATGCCGAGCAGGAAGTTTAGAAGTGAACCAGCAGCAGAGCCACGACCAGGACCCATAAGCGTACGCTTCTCAGCGCGCTTGAAGACCTCGTACATCGTAAGGAAGTACGATTCATGACCAAGATGCTTGATGTCAGAAAGCTCCTCCTTGAGACGCTCAACATAGACGGGATTGTCAGCAAGACCTTCCTGGGCGAGATGGTCCTTTGCAAGCTCAACAAGGCGCTGAAATGGTGTCTTGTCCTCGAAGCGGTGAATTGGGAGCTTGACGCTGGTGTCGACCCAGGTGTCTTCGCACTTCTGCCAAGCAATATCGTGTGTGCGCTCGATTGCATCACGAACTAGTTCTTCATGACCCTGATAGAAGGAGTACTGTGTGTAGCCCTTCTTAAACTCTTCCCACATCTGCTCGGCATTCTTCGGGTACAACATCGTCTTCATGTCTTCGAGCTTGGGAATCATGGTCTTGTCAAGCTTTGCGCCAATCCAGCCAAGCTTCTTGTAGAGCTCACGTGCCTGCCACTTGTCAGGAGACGGGAAGTGTGAGTCAGCCGTTGCGACAAGAGGAAGACCTGTGCGCTGCGAAAGCTCGATGAGACACTGATTTGTCAGATGCTGTGCAGGAAGATCGTTAAACTGGAGTTCCAGGAAGAAATTGTCACGGCCGACGCAGTCAACAAAACGATCTGCCATATTATCAAGACGTCCGCGAATATTCTTGACGGCAGCCTCTGCAGCAGGTCCTGTCAAGAGATCAGGCGTAAGTTCATTGAAAGACTTGCCGGCAAACTCGCGGTAGATAAGCGACGATGGAAGGCCGCCAACACATGCCGTGCTGACGACAAGACCTTCGCCGTGCTCTTTCAACATCTTATAATCGATTCTCGGGAATCGGTAGAAGCCGTGCTTGAATGACTTCTTTACGAGCGTGAAGAGATTGCCGAGACCCACTCTGTTTTTGGCGATGACAACAAGGTGGTAGTATCGCTTCCACTCGGGCTTGTCTGTCTTCGATTCCTTTGTCTCCTCCTCGTTTTCAATAACGTGACCGCCCTGCTCATCATCCTCGTCGGCAGGCTTGATGATTGTGGGAGACTCAGCGAGGAGCTGTGCCTCGCGAGAAGACTTTGCGTCCTTTACAGACTGCTGGTGGGCATCTATCTGCTTTTGCCACTCATCAAGTGAGGGAACAAAATAGAACTCAACGCCGTAAAGCTGGCGATACTTCTTGCCTGACTTTTGCTTCTTAACAGCAGCAGCTCGAGCGTGTGCGAGGCCTGAGCCGTTGCCGTGGTCAGTCAGTGCCCACGAGTCCATGCCCTGTGCTTCGCTAGTGATGAACTCGATGTGATCCTTTGGATAACCGAGCCCATCGAACGTCGAAAACGACGAGTGTGAATGGAGCCCTGTAAAGTTCTTGGGCGGTGAAATTTTCAAGAGATTTTGTAGAGCTGCACTGTCAAACGACATATTTTCTCCATGCTTTGCTTATAAGCTTATTATACATCGAACACACAAGAATTACACGATACGTACTGCATCAGACAATGACCACACATCCCAGCGTAGTATTTGACCTTCAATTAGCGTGTCAACTACATTTCGCTGCTTATGCAGAACTAGAACAGTTGCACCCTTCTCAATAACATGTTCATCTAAGGGTATTTTATCTGCGAGATACCAGACTGTGCCTGGCTCGAATGGGAGAGTCATCTTATAACTGTCACCAGGAATCTTTCGTTTTATCATACGCACAGAGCTTCTGCGAGATGAGAGGCAGAAAGTCTGCACATATGCCCTTCAATCAGCACGTCTATGACAGTGCCTTCAGCGTTTACTTTGTTAATTACCAAAACAGCTGAACCGGGGGGCGCCACAAAAAAATCAGTATTTGTATTCGTCAACAAATCTAATTTGAGATGGAAGAGATCACCGGGAGTAAAAAGACTTGCATGGTATAACTCAACGTCCCGAACAGACATCATGAATCTCCGCGAGAGGCCAATTCATTCATGTGTTCTTTAAAAGAGTCTTCTCCGTGATCGCCTGAGTACAGGTAATCGATATGACGCATTCGTTCGGCGACTGCCCTCAAGAGCTCAACATTTTCTCTCAATATTGCAAGAGTCTCTTCGCTAAACCTGGGAGCGTAACCACACTCGTCTTCCTTGTCGTTGTTTTCAATATCGTTCTCAAGCTCATCTGCAAATTCTCTGACTCGGTAGTAAATGTACCCATGACTATTAAAATGTCCGCCGCTCATAGAGAACCTCCTTAGACGTGTTCGTCTTCTTCGTTGCAGCTTTGAATCTCTGTGGGAAGAGACAAGACTCTTTCGCATTCTGTATAAATGTCCTGTGCAAATTCTTCAGGACGATCTTTGTTCCAGCCTTCTAGACAACCTGATCCAACAATTAGTTTGATCAGCTTCTTTGCTTCATCTAGGCTGGCTCTGAGTTCAGAGCAATGATAGTAACCGCTCTCACCGCAGTGACATGTCATAATCTACCTCTAAGGCTAATTGTAGCATGCAAAGCAAATCATTACACGACGTGTAGGCTTTTAGTAAATTTACTACTCCACTGAGCGCTTTTCAACTCTGCCTACGCCGCAAAAATTGCACTTATAGCATGCATCAGATCCCACATTAAAGTGACTAAAATGCCATTCGTGTCCAATCTGAGAGCATTCTGCTTGCAAAGCGCGATAAAGAGCATCATACTTTTCGCGAAGTGGCTCTAAAAGCTTTTCTCTTTCTTTGCGCTCGCTCTTCATCAATTCAATATGTCTCTCCCAAATTTTCATATGATCCTTGCGTTTTATTATGTCTACTTTAAGATTCCAGCTAGACGCTGCCATCTTTCAACGACTATTTTTCTGCTAGCAAACCCTTCTTGCTGCAGCTGTATTTCAGCTCCCTCGGGTGACAATACTTTCTCTGGAAAGACTGGCGGACCAAAATATGCAAGTGCTAGCCTAACTTCACCATTACGTACCCGGGGGTGATCAAATGCAAATTTTTCCATTGACGCCTCTAGCTGTGGAAAGCTACTAATAAATGCATATAATCTGTCCTTTACGGCGTCTTCCTTTTTTGCAGAAAAAAAAGGGTCGTCGGGCGGTATTTTTATGTCGTACGTCGACGACATGCCGACGAGGCCGCGCGCGGCGTAGCGCGGGTCCGATGGAGGTCTATTTGGGTCTGGGTTATACAACCATCGGGGCGCTTCTCGATCATCTGAAAATTTATCGGTTAATTTACTAGCCGGCTCCATTAATTTATAACCGGTAACTCTAGAAATTTCTTCTGAATTCTTTCGGATCCAGGCGTGAATAAACTCGTAACTAGCTTCAGTGTCAATATTGAAATTTGCAGGGTCTGGCTCCATTTCAAATTGCAGTATACATAGGTTTTTTCCGCGGTGTTCATTTTCCTCAGCGACGGCATGACTTATTGCATGTCTCAAGCTACAAAAAAAATAAAAAGCACCACGGTTAAATTTGTGTTTAGTGTTATTTTTCGTTCCGGTCTTAATAATACTTTTGGCATTTTCAACGGGCGTAACATGATAGAGTTTCATTGCTTAATTCCTCACACAGCAGAGTAGTCATACTGCGTAAATATTCTCTACACTATTCTGATATAAAAAAATGATTATAGCGTGCCTAATTCGTGTAAACAATTACCGCATGTTTTTTCTAGGCGCTCACGAATTTCATTGCAAGAAGGACATCTAACGGGATCTTTGCGGCCTATTAGATCAAGAAGCCTTGAAACCTCAAGCTGTAGAGCTGAAATTTTCAGCAACATCGCATCTTTGGTGAGAGTCTCATTTTCAGCGAACATATACTCGCTGAGTATTAGCTCACACGTAGGACATGTGCTGCTCTCTTGTGGCGTACAGCTACAATTTTTACAAGGCTTATTGCGCATTAATTTAGACCTCTCTTAATTATTGCGTCTCATGAGAGACAGTTTCAAAAACATCAAGGCAGGTACCGATAGGAAATTTAACAATTTCCTGACCTGCAAGAAGCACAACCTCTGAGTCATTGGGGCGACGAGAATTTGGGCTAACTAGCAATTCAACAACAAGAAATATCGTGGGCGGGCCTATGCGATATTTTTCTGGTACTGAATATTTTTCTCTAAGCTTAAGAAGAGTGCCTACTGGGAACACATCTTCTAGTTGATATCTTGACACATTCACGTACTCTTTGGAAAATATTGAACTAGATCCACTCCTCTTTTTTCAGCTTCATCCAAATACGTCAGAGGGTTGTACTGACTAGAGGCGCCGAGGATACTTTCCCATGACTGCTTCAGCCCTTTGGCTAATGTAAATTTAGGTGTCCAAGTAGTAGCTTTCCTAAATTTTTCTGATGAAAGAATATGATTTCCAAGGTAATCCGTCTCTGGGTGCCACTTAATAATCTTTTCCAAGTCATGGCCACAAACAGACGACATCAGGTTGACGATTTCACCTGTCTTGAGTGGCAGCTCAGCTGAAATATTAAAATCTTGCTGCCAAAGACCTGCATCGCACCCTAGCGCAACTGCATCACAAAAGTCTTCAACATGCATGTAGTCTTTTGACTTTTCAGGATCTAGAAACATTGGAATGCTGGCAACGCCTCGATGCTGTGCATAAAATGTCTTTGCAGGAAGAGAGTTCATATCGCCTAAGCCGCCATAAGCAAAAAGTGGTCGCATGATGAGCCACTCAGACGCAGTTGACATGACTATATGTTCTCCGGCCAACTTCTGTACCCCATAAAAAGTGCCTGGACGCTGTTCACTTCTCTCAGTAATCGCAGCGTTCTGGTACTTAGGAGTGTCATAGATGACTGATGTGCCCAGATAGCACACAGGGATAGAAGCTTTTCGTGCGACGCGACAAATTGTGTGAGTACCCATGACATTGCTCAGTGTAGATTCTTCTGGGTTTAGTGCCACAACATCAGTGCCTACTAGCGCTGCATTGTGCACAATAACATCAGTCTTTGTGTCTAGAAAAAATTGGTGCCATGCATCTTCGCTATTTTGATAGACACATGGCTCTCCCTTGCTGTTTGTGATGAGACGATTTCGTGCCTCATTAAAATTAATGACTTTATGACCAAGTCTTTTGAAGGCGCTCACAAGATTGATAGCGATAAATCCATTATGTCCTGTGATAAAAACGTTCATCTACCATCTCCTGTGTTCAATAGCACTTTGTGATCAGTTTTAGATCGACGAATCTCACTCAATTTCCTTGTCGTACGGCTCATATAGAAGCTCACCTGCTGCTTCACATCGATTGAGGTAGTCTTCAAGTTGTTCAAAAGTTGTACAAACCTTAATTCCGCTTCGTGAAAGCATTAGATTGAACTTTGCGCCGGCAGGCAGGTTCTCACAAAAGTAAATGATCTTTCGATCAAGCGCAAATGCAGCGCCGGCTTCCCAAATCGTGCCAATATCACGATAAGTTGTATTGACAAGAGTAAAATCGCACTCTCTGATATGCTTCATGTTGCCCTTGAAAACATTGTCTTGCACCTCAAGAGATGCGTCAGGCGGGCAGACAAAGATTCGACGAGGAGATGCAAGATTAATCCAGCTTGAACGATCATCAAAGAGCTTCTCGAGCTTTGTGAGCTGTTTGTCCTGGTCGGGAGAAAACCAACCGCTAGCGAGATAGACTGACTGCTTTCTTTCGAAACTCATTACTTACCTGCCTTCCATGATGCGTAATTTGTCTTAATCTCATCAAACTCTGCGACACCGCTGTTCCAGTGCTGGAGGAACTTCTTCTGTTCACCGTCGCCGTGTGTTCCATTAAGCTCTTCTCTCCTACATTGATAGATCGTGTCCTCAGGGTGAAAGTCGAACTTATCATTCTTGGGCTCAGGCCAGTAGAGGTTTGTACCACGAGATACAAACTTATCGCCCTCCTTGACTCGGAATGTCTTAATGTAGTGCATATCGGGCTTATTGAAGTCGACGAGAGCTGTAAACTCGGGCAAAACCTTTGCAACTTCAACTGCCATTCTGACTGCAAGGATATTGTCGGCAGCTGTTTGAATCTGCCTATCCTGGCGCTGGTAGATAAAGCCGATGAGATCCTTGAGTGGCAGACGCATATAGTAGAAAGACGTCATGCACTTTGGAAGAATGAGGCGAGCATCCATCATCGAGACGACCTTCGAGTCTGTCATATCAGCATAAAGCTGCTTCGATTCATCGACGATCTTCTTCCAGCGCTCGAGAAACTCTGGCGAGTTTTGCACCGGCTCGGGAATTACAGCATCGTCATCTCTCAGGTCTCTGTCGCCCGTACACTGTGCCGCAAATGTTCCAGCACGGTGACGAATAATGTGGGTTACGTCCTGGAAGGATAGACCGCTTAGCCGGAAGGTGAAGCCTAGGCACTCCATTGGAGCAGGAAGAGTCCTGCCACCAAAGACATCCTCAAGATTCTTAGAGAGTTCATGCGGTGTTGCGCTACCCGGGTCAATATCAGGTCGATCTGCCCATGTGGCTTTTACAAAGTGCCAAGCAACATTCCAAGCCTGCTGTCGAGTAGGCGCATCAACAAGCTCAACCTTGAGTGCATCAAGTGCATTGTGATATTCTGTCTTGACAGGACGACCAAACTTAAGCTCCATAGGAAGAACAATCGGCTCTAGATCATGATTAATTGGCATCACTACTCCTCGTTTTTTAATATTGTAGCACAACTCTTCGAATTTTACACAAAGAGTCTATTAAAGATCGACAATAAGCTTGACAATTTCATCAGCGCTCAGCAGAGAAAAGTCTACTCGCTCGAGCGTGTCAGAGTTTTTGACATGTGCATTGTAAGGCATAGCAGGCATTATGGCTTTCACTCCATGCGCTGCAAACTCGGCAGCATGCTTAGGAGAGTCATCGACTGCACAGACCATTTTGCCGTCCATGTAGAACTGTTGCTCGCTTACCCACCTGTACTTTTCAGAACTAAATCCAACGGCATTGCATGGAATTCCATTCTTTTCAATCCAGTGAAATGTGTCATAGAAGCAATTAAGGCTCTCAGCAGGACGAGCAGTCAAAATTTGGATCCAGTAACCTCTATCAGAGAGAATTCTCATTGCGTCTGCTACATTTGTATTTACTTTAAGCTCTCGCATCTGCCCAGAGCTCAAGAAGTCTCTAAATGCAATCTCGGGATTTAGACCTGCCTCAACAAGACCTGCGTTATTGTAATACTCGTTAGAGTCAGGGTTTAGTGGGATCGACCACTTCTTCTCGAGAAAATTATCAAAATGACTTCTAAACTTTGCAATTACATCATCGCAATCAAACACAACAACAGGACGACCGTCCCATGGCGCTGAATCTAAACGGTGACGCATATGAAGAAAATTGTTCTTGATATCACACGCATCTACAAACTTTTGTGGGTCAATATCCCAAAGATTGAGTACTGCCAATGTGTACCTAAAAAGATCAACTGTCTTGTAGAGCATCTTCGCATGGTCGACATGCTGATGCGTCTTGAGATGCGACTTAAAGTTGACAGAAGAGACGATGTCTGAGACAGCTGTGTGTGCACACAAGGCTAGTCGGCGCAAAGACTCTTCTCGCTCCGACTCAGACATGTTCTTGGTGTCATAGAAAAGATCTGAAAATTTACGCTGCTCTAGCAGAGCACTAACAAGCGACTCAAACTTAGAATCAGACAATTGATGGTCTCCTTAGGGTTTAGTACCCGCTCTTGATACGATCAACATTGATCTGGCCTTTTTTCATGTAGGCCTCGAAAAATTCTTCCTTAGAAATGCCAGAATACACGACAATACCCAGGAGGTAATGCAGTGCATCACAGAGCTCTTCCTTGTAGGACTCACGATCAAAATCTTCGACGATTGTTGCACGATGCTTCTTGCTGTTTTTCAGCAGGAGATTTGCTTCAAAAAGCTCATGCATGCACTCATGTGTGAGAGACTTCAAATACTGCTGGTTCTGCTTTGTCTTGAGATCTAGTGGAAATGCAGGCTGTCCACGATGCTCATGCAGTAGCTGGTTGAAATCACGTTGCTGGTCGTACATTTCGTCAAATCGATCTGACATTTTTAACCTCAGTTGACCGTTTCTGTTTCGCTCTTAATTGACTCAACTTTATCCAGCATCGAGTTGATGCCGCCGTTGAGATTGTCTATAAACTGCTGCGTTGGTACAAGCTTTCCATCGTTGACAGTGAATGTCACCATTCTAAGATTGTCGACGATGTCAGTTCCTGTTAGAATTGCAATCTGCAAAAGCTTTGCAATAGTAGAAATTGAGTCATCCGAAAGCTTTAAGTTATCCATTTGCTGCCTCACTTTTGTGTGTTAGGGACCCAGTGCGTGGTTCTATTATCTTCTGTTAATGTTTTGACAACAGGATTACCTGCCGGATCATATTTCTTATTATAAACACGAAGATCGAATGTGTACACGCCCAAAGAGCCATCCATTCGCCGATAATCTTTGACCGTTGTGCCTCCGGCATTGTAGCTCTCTCTCAGAATGTCTTTAATTGATTTATTCAGAAGAATTGCTTCTTGCCGCGTAATTGACCTGACAGCACGCAGAGGTGATATATTCGACCTGTATAGTGCTTCAGCTTTAACGTAATTGCCAACGCCTGCGATTACTGACTGGTCCATGAGGGCACTTGTAATCTGCCAGTCAGGATGCTTCTGGAGCCTGTCGACAAAAACGTCGTCTGTTACATCTTCTACCAGCATGTCAGGACCGAGACTGTTTATTTTCTTGTAGAACTTATTCTTGCCTCGCTCTAGAGAGATTGTGCCGAAATTTCGTGTGTCTTCAAAGAATACACTTTCTCCGCTTGAGAACTTAAACTCCACTCTAGAGTGTTTACCCGGCGTCTTGGACCAGTGCCCTGTCATTCCCAATGTATTAAAAACAAAATTGCAATCTTCTAGAATCCAGTACAAGAACTTACCGTGAACACCGGTGCCTACAACTGAAAGTGGTAGTCTCGCCTTAAAATCTTCGATTCCGTTAATTGGCTTCTTGAGATATCGTCCAGTAAGCACTTTGACATCGACAAGTGTCTTTCCTGAAATTTCTCTTGCCAAGTCGTCGCCAAAGCGTCGCACCTCAGGTCCCTCAGGCATCGATTGAATCTCCTTTCTTAAGGTAGTCTACATACTTGTTTAAAGCGTGATCGCTAGGTTGAACACTACGCCACTCACCTAGACAAAAAATCCGCCAGCAGTCATTTGCGTATTTGCCACACCCGTGAAGATCAGATGCAGTCTTCCATGACTTTTGGAGATATTCATTAGAGAACCGCCGCAGTGTCGCAGAGCGTTTCTTCTGCATACCCAATGGTTTGATCATCTCCTCCAATTCGATGTCTCCTGCAGCTCCCAGGGCCTCCGGAGTGGGGTATTTTTTAAATAGCTCATAGATGACGCCATCAACCTGCTTGCGTGTCGTGAGGTTGAGCAGCAGACATGCTACAAGAATCTTCCATTCATTTGGCCAGAGATCTTCTTGTATGAGTCCGATAGGAGATCTAGGAGGAGACCAGTTTTCAGGGAGTGTAACCTTGCTTGATGAGCTTGGCGCGAAGATCCTGGAGGTCATCGACATACATTCTCTTTCCTGTTGTTGATTCAATCTGCTTGAGTTCCTTCTGCTTCTTAAGCTTAGATGCAACCAGCTCTTTAACCTTCTCTTGTGTCAAGCTGTGAATTGCCATGTTTAGCAGATAATTGTAGCTGTCTTCGTGCTTGTCAATCTGCAGCTTCACAAGATCTGCTTCGATCTCAGCCCTCTTTCGACCGCTAATGACAAGTGTTTCTGAGAGAATCGCATCGATAAACTTGCAACGGTTATCGATGACCTTCAGCTCTGAGTTGATCTTCTCAATGAGCTTGCTACGTCGAATATCGTAGTACTTCAGACGAAAATTTACGAAATAATCGACGATGCCTTCAGCGGTATCAAAGATTTTAAGATCACCCGACTCATCGAGTGTCGTAAAATTTTCGGTCTCACGCTCTGACATCTTAAGGAGATCTGCAAGCTTATTCTTCTGAATAAGCTCTGCTAGCTTCAGCCTATTAAACTTCAGGACATAGTGCGGTGTCGTAGCTGAATGGTCGTCATAGGAGTGGATCAAGCCCTTATTGACTAGTCCATCAAGCAGCACTTCATACTTCTCGTACGTCCAAGACGGTGGAAGCTCTGTGATCTCTACAGTGGAAGTATTTTTAACATCGAACTTACCCTGCAGCACCCAAGATTTTTGGGTCCCCGGAACTAGATCAATATCTCCCACATAGCCGTTAATCCATGGCTTCAAGGTAGTACAAGACTTGCCATTCAACGTATCAAGACAAGCATCAATAAGATGCACAGGATGTCTATTCAAGATGTTAGTCGCGAAGCCTACAGCGATGCCACTTCCGCCGTTCAAAAGAACTGTGGGCAAGATAGGCAGAAAGAACTTAGGCTCGATTTCGACGCCTTCTTCGGTCTGCTTCTCAACAAGATCGAAGTCCTGGTATAGGAGTCTAAAATTCTCATTGAACTTAACACCAACGTATCGAGGAGCACCTGCCTCGGGAGACCGAAGAGAGCCAAACTGGCCAATGCCTTGAAAGATTGACATTGAGTTTTTAAACTCTTGTGTCATCCCAATGATTGTACCATCCAGAGAGCCGTGGTGGAACATTGTCTGTGATGCTGCCAGGCCGCCGAGCTGAAAAACCTTCATGGGCTTTTCGTTGCCTGTCTTCCAGACAGTATTGGCAGTGTGTGCAATCTTCCGCTGCGATGGCTTAAAGCCATCAATTACACTTGGAATTGCACGATGACGGACTACATACTTTGCGTAATCACGCAATTCATGGTCAAAAAAGTCATCGACTGTTCGAACTGCAAGATTATTGCTCGACATCTTAAAACCTCACTGGAACATACTGGTAGAATCTACCACATCATCTACGACATTTGCACTGGCATCGTCTTCTTCGAGGCCTAAAATCTTTCTCTTTCTAATTGAAGGATCTCCGCCGAACCAGGCATACAGAGAAGTCTTGAGATTAGAACCTGATGTGAGAGCAAACATCCTAGGATTCTGGATGATCTCGCAGTACTCATCATCTTCTAGTGCTGCAAGACCCTTCTTATAGGCAATATCCCATGTGTTTAGATCTTTCTGCTGTGCCATCCAGTCCTCAAGCTCTTTTGATGTGTAGAAAGACAGGACAGTTTTTCCCTTCTTTGCAACCACTAGAGGAGTGATTACACGAAGTAGACGTTTCTGCTCAAGCAACTCAGGCCAGAAGGTACCAAAAAAGTTAACAAGAAGTCCTGCGATCGAATCACCATCAGGATCTGCGTCAGAATAGATGAGAATTTTGCCATAACGAAGGTCAGTGGGAGACTCACCCATCTTAAGACCCATCGCAGTCAAAATATCTTTGACCTCTGCATTCTGGATAATTTTTGCAGCAGGCATCTCAGTGACATTCAAGAATTTACCACGAAGCGGGAATGCTCCGTGAATCTGTGGGTCACGATACTTTCTAAATGCCGAACTTGCTGAATTACCTTCGAAGAGAGCTAGCGTACACTTCTCTCTATCGCGACCCTTTGCGTCAATAAGCTTAAGCACCTTTTCTCGAGAAACCTGCTTATTGAGCTCTCGAAGCATCTTACGCTCATCAGCTAACGCTTTCTGCTGGGCCCAATCAAGGATATTCTGAATAATGTCTGACTCAAACAGTGCCTTCAGCGTCTTCTCAGAGACTTCATGCTTAGAACCAAAGTCACGTGGGTCCGTGATAAGCTTCTCTTTTGTCTGAGAGCTAAACGCTGAATTAATAATGTCTGCTCTGATAAAGACAAACAAGTGATTCTTAATCTCAGCCGGTCGCAAACTGACCTTGTGCTTCTTTTCAAGACGCTTCCTGACGAATTCGACAATCTGTGAAGCAATAAGGTCTACGTGTGTGCCGCCGTCGCGGGTCTCAACTCCATTGACGAATGATACCTGCTGCATGCTGCCGTTTGAGCTACTAATTCCAACTGACCAGCGTTCTGATGTCTCGCTAAAGACCTTATCAGAATAGAGCTTACAATATTCTGAGAATGTCGTGAACTTAAAGACTTCGTCATTAAATGAAACAGTAAGCTTTGGGTTGCATGCTGCAAGATCCGTGCAACGCTTACGCATCATCTGCACATGATCGGTGTCAATCGATGAGAGGCCAAAGCGTCCTAGGTCAGGTTTATACGTGATTCTCGTGTGACCCTTGCGAAACTTTTCAATAATAGGATCTGTGCGATCACGCATGTTATTTGTAAAGACCTGCGTGAACTTATTTTTGCCGTCACACGTCTCTACTTTGAATTCAGTAGAGAAAATGTTAGTAAGTGTTGCGCCAACGCCATTTGTGCCAGCAGTCAAACGCTCTTCAGAATCATCAAAATTAGACCCTGCCTTGAGATTAGAGAAAATAATCTCAGGAACCCACTCGTTGTGAGTGGCATGCTTTACAACAGGAATTCCGCCATTGTCCTCGACGGTGACGGTGCCTGTCTCAGGCTCGACCTTTACATCAATGCGATCAAGCTTTGATCCATCTCTCCGATGCTCATCTGCAGCATTACTTACGATCTCATCAAAGATCTTAAGGAATGCCGGATTAACATTTGCTTGACGCTTTTCAAAATGTCGATCTTCATTGAGGAGAAAAACATCTTCCTCACGAGTCTTAGTCGAACCGCAGTACATGCCTGGGCGCAAGAGCACGTGGCTAATGTCGTCTAGCTTTTGATACTTTTGCTCGATTGACTTCACAGGACCTCCATTGCTTTCTCTTAAATTGTACCAAACGTAGGCACAATTTACACAAAGAAAAATCTTTGTTTATCTGATAAGTCTCTTTGGTCTAGTGCCTGCTTCACGTTGACGAACTGAAATATTTCTAACATCTGTCGGCTCTTCGTGGTGCATGATAATATCTCGAAGAATTTGTTCGTCAACTTTAGCATGCCCTGTTTGCTGCAGGTAAATGTCAAGCAATCTCACCCGCATGTCTAGATTGCCGTGTGACTCTCCCCAAATCCAAACATAAGACTCTTTAATGTTCTTCACTTTTTTCTGGATTGCGCTAATTTTTTCATCATATGCCATCATGAGAGTCTGCGCATCGACGAAATCTTCGACTGCAATTTTAAGTTCAGATGCGATTAAGACAAGCTCACAAAGATCTTGATCATCATACGCTTTAGCTGCCCTTTTAAACAGTGCTTCTTTGCGCTCCTTTTCGGCAGCGCTAGTCTCAGAAACAAGTCTGTCTGGGTGAGTCAAGAGAGCAATGCGTCGATGAAGATTTTTAAGCGTTGGATTAGTCTCAGAGTCATCTAGATCTTCAGGGTTTTCTTCACTTGCTGCCTTCGCTTTTGCTTCTTCAATATTTTTCTGGAGTACTTCAGGGTCATGTTTTGTTCTGATGTTTCCTGCAGCAATCCTAATAACCCTCTGAAAGTCCTGCTCATAAACCCCTGCGATAAGTTGATGGTCATCTAAGTCTTGCTGTGCAGTCTGTAGCTTACGTGCTTGCGAAGTAAGCCTGATGCCTAAAACTTTATCGTTTGGACTCTTGAGCATTATCTTTTAAGTGTTGCTCTTTTTCTTAAATTTGCCGGAAGACTTTTTAGGCTTCTCATTAGAGACTTCTTCAGATGACTTTGACTCCTCAATGAGTTTTTGTGCATTTCGAATATTTCTTAACGATTCAGGTCTCTGGCCAGGACGCCTGTGAGCTTCTGGATCTACTTCTCCTGCAGAGATTTTCTCTTTTAACTCTTCAGTTCTCTGCTTCTCATCTTCTGCCTTTAAAATTTCTTCTGTCTTGCTGGCAGTTGCTTGAGCAACTAACTGCTGGCCTAAGCGAAATGCTACCTGCACCTGTTCAGCATATTGGGCAACTTCAATATCTTTTTTAATTTGAAGCAAGCTAACTACAATATCTGACATTCCGCTGTTGAGGTCTTCGAGAGTAAGAACTTTTGTCACTAGTGCTTCAATCTTTGGGACAATATGTCCACTAAGTGTATTGAGTGTCGACGATTTCGACTGTGCCTTTTTGACTTCCTCATCTGTTGTTTTAACTAATTCAACAAACTCTTCATGTAATTCTTTCACAAAACCCTCCGTGCAAAATAAAACGCCCCGGAGAGTAAATATCTCCGGGGCGCCAAATCACTAACTAAAAGTTAGTGCCGATAGTCTAAGATTAAATTAGACAGCGATCTTCTTGACGACTACGACGTCGCCGGGCTCGAGGCCGAACGCGAACTTGAATTCTGCGCCGGAGAGTCCGTCGATCGAGTAGTCAGCGCCAGAGGCAACGTTTCCAGCCGAGAGTGCACCCGACAGCAGGAGGTTACCGTTGACGTAAACGTCAAGGTGCTCAGGAACAGCATTGTCGTGATTGACTGCGCCGATGGCGACAGATGTGTTGGCTGCAACAGAAGCTGTAACAGCATGCTGTGCCTTGTAGTACGATGAACCGGCTGTTAGATCCCAAACAGATCCGCCGTCGTTCTTGAAGTAAGGCTTGTCATTCTTTACGTAGAATGCACCGTAGCCGCTGTTGGGTGAAGCAGGGTCTGCACCCTGGTCCTTGGCGACCATGATGTTCTCAACGTAGAGTTTGTTCTCGGCGACCAGTGAGCCGCTGGGAACTGTGATTGCAAATGCGCCATCGTGCACGGCGTGCTCGATAACACCCTTTGAACCACCGGCGCCGAATGTCAACTTTCCGCTGGAGCGCATCCAGAGGTCGCGCCATGCATTGCCATCCTTACCTAGATCGTGAATCTCACCGGACTTGGGCTGGATAGGAGCGTCGAAGAAGACGTCGCCACCTGCAGGATCGATCATGATGTCGCCAGCGGCGATGATGTTCATGTCCGAACCTGTGACGTGGATGTAGTCTGAAGCGCTGCCGAGCTCGAGCTTATCAGCGCGGAAAGCGACGAGTGTCATGTCGGCCAGTGTTGTAACTGTGCCGCCCTCGACGTCCTTGCGACCAACACCCCACACGTCGTTGGCAACGCGGCCGAGGACGAGTGACTGATCAGCGACCGAAGAACCCGAGAGGATTGCAATACCGCCGTTCGAGTTCGATGTAACTGCATTCGAACCGAAGAGAACGATAGGATCCTCGACGAGGAGGTTCTGTGTGTCGAGTGTTGTAGTTGTTCCCTGGACGGTGAGATCACCGGTGATTACAACGTCACCTGAGAAGTTACCGTCAACGGCTGAGAGGTCGCCCGAGAGGGTCGCATCAACTGCCGAGAGGTCACCTGACAGTGTGGCATTGACAGCTGAGAGATCAGCTGACAGTGTTGCACCGACGGCCGAGATGTTGCTTGAGAATGTACCGCTTACAGCCGAGAGGTCACCCGACAGTGTGGCGTCAACAGCCGAGATGTCACCTGAGAAGGTGCCGTCAACGGCTGAGAGGTCACCTGACAGTGTGGCATTGACAGCAGCGAGGTCTGCTGACAATGTTGCTCCAACTGCCGAGATGTTGCTTGAGAATGTACCACTGACAGCCGAGAGGTCGCCCGAGAGGGTCGCATCAACTGCCGAGATGTCACCTGAGAAGGTGCCGTCGACAGCCGAGAGATCGCCTGAAAGCGTGGCATTGACAGCTGAGAGATCAGCTGACAGTGTTGCACCAACGGCCGAGATGTTGCTTGAGAATGTACCACTGACAGCCGAGAGGTCGCCCGAGAGGGTCGCATCAACTGCCGAGATGTCACCTGAGAAGGTGCCGTCGACAGCCGAGAGGTCGCCTGAAAGTGTGGCATTGACAGCAGCAAGGTCTGCCGACAGTGTTGCACCGACGGCCGAGATGTTGCTTGAGAATGTACCGCTGACAGCCGAGAGGTCGCCCGAGAGGGTGGCGTCAACGGCCGAGATGTTACCTGAGAAGGTGCCGTCAACGGCTGAGAGGTTGCTCGAGAGTGACAAATTTGAGCCTGTGATGTCGCCATCAACGTCGAGGCTCATTAGAGCGTGAATGTTGTCTGCAAACTCAGCAGCGCCTGAGACGTACAGTGCGTCCTGTGCGTAGAGAGCAATTTCGAAATTACCGGCAGCAGCCTCTGTGAAGCTGTCTGCACCGTGGATGCGCTTAATTGCTGAAGCCATGTGGCTTAGCATTACGCCGAGATCACCAGCCTCAATTGCTGTAGAAACTTCTGCGCTGTGATCGTCACGAATCTGACCTTCGCCTGTACCGATTGATCCGGTCATCTGCGAGAGTCTCATTTTTGTTGTAAATGACATATAGTCTCCTATGTTAGTGTTTGACAAAACCCTACATGACAGAACTATACGACTTTGACTTTTTAGTCAGAAAACTCACCGAACAAGCGGTTCAGATTTAAATATTCTTAAAAAAGTATTTTTAAAATTTTTTTTTATTTTTTTACGAGCACTTACTGCTTCCGCAGGATGCACATGTCATGCAGCCCTCTTGATAGACGAGGTCTTTGCTACCGCACTCAGAGCACGTCATGCCTCCGGTCTTTGCTCCATCAGGTATATACCCCTTAAGAACTCTTGAAACAACCTTTGAAAATGAGAACATATCAGAGTTCTTGTCTTTCTGGATCTGCTCAACAATATACTGGATGGGAACTTCATGACGTAGTGCCAGAGATACTGTCCTCGAAAATGCACCCTGTGTGGGGTTGTCGAATAGATTCGCAATATCTTTAAACACTAGATTCTCATCATCAACAGGAACATGTAGATTATAAGTTGTAATACCGTCTCGTTTGCCATTCTTGACAATGCTGCCTGTCTTGTACTTCTTTGGAATCTCAATGCTTGTGGGAATTCCGCAGAAGACCTCATACGGCTTTCCGTCGAGCAGTCCCACAAGAACGAGCCATGGCTGCGACTCACCTGATGCATCTCTCACATTTGCTCTATGAATATCACAAGAGAGCGCTTTAGGACGCTTAGGAGCCGTGCGCTCCTCCTGCTTTTTGCTTTCCTTCTTGGGCTCATCTGTTGCAACTAGAACGCCCGTTCGACAGCCGTCTCTGTAGACTGTAAATCCTTTGCAGCCAGATGCCCATGCTCGAAGGTAGACATCATTGACTGTCTCTTTTGTTGCAGAGTTGGGGAGATTGCATGTCTTGCTAATTGAGTGGTCAATCCAGCGCTGCGCAGCAGCCTGAATGTCTACAGACTTAACCCAGTCAATATCATTTGCAGTTCCTCCCCAGTATGGAGAATCTTTTGGATCAGACTTACCTGTCACATCCATCCACTTCTTAAACCAGTGATGATAGACAGTGTACTCCTGCCACTTATCACCCATAGGATCGACATAATCAACACGAGATGTCAAATCTCCCTGAGTAATTTTGCGACGGCGCTTATACGACAAGAGGAATGCGGGCTCAATTCCTGAAGTTGTTCTTGTGAGGCATGAAACTGAACCAACGGGAGCTGTTGTCGTCAAAGCAATATTGCGTCGTCCTGTCGATTGCCACATTTGGACGGCATCATTGCCAGCTTCATTCATGACCTTTGTGAGATAAGGGTGATCTTTCTCTCTCTCGTACTCGAAGACAGGGAAAGCACCACGCTCTTTTGCCAGCTGGAGCGAAGACCTGTGTGCACCAACTGCTAACGCTTTATAGATGCTTTCAGTCATCGAAATAGATCTGTCATTGCCGTACTGAATATTAAGAGCAGCTAGTGCATCACCAAGTCCTGTAACTCCTAGACCTGTCCTTCGGCCGTTAAGACCTGCTGCTCGAATTTTCTCCCAGAGATCAGACTCAATTTTCTTTACGTGAGTCGGCTGTGGGTCGTTCTTGATCTTTGAAAGAATTCGATCCACGCACTCTACCTCAAGATCAACAAGATCGTCCATGAGGCGCTGTGCCTTCATCACGACGCTGTTAAATCTGTCGAAATCAAACTGGGCGTTGCCTGTAAACGGGTCGTTAACGAAAGACGTAAGGTTGACGACCATCAGACGACACGAATCATACGGGCTGAGTGGAATTTCTCCGCAAGGATTTGTTGAAATTGTCTTGTAGCCTACATCTCGATAGCAGTCAACAATTCCTTGATTTACAACTGTGTCCCAGAATAGGGCTCCTGGCTCCGCAGATGTCCATGCTGCATCAACAAATTTTTCCCAAATCTGCCTTGCATTAACTGTTTTGCAAATTTCTGCACTTTCAATGGTCGACTCAACAGGCCAGCGAAGAATAAAATCAGAATTTGATTCAATTGCGCGCATAAATTCATCTGTAAAGCGAACAGAAATATTAGCGCCCGTGACCTTCTTGAGATCTCGCTTAATATCGATGAAAGTTTCAATCTCAGGATGGCGACAGTCGATGGTAAGCATTAGGGCCCCCCGGCGGCCCCCTTGGGCGACTTCACGTGTCGAATTACTAAAGCGCTCCATAAAGATGCCAATGCCGTCAGTTGTCCTAGCAGCATTTGTGGTTGGCTGTCCCTTTGGGCGTATTGTAGACACATCAAAGCCAACTCCGCCGCGGCGCTTCATGATCTGAACTTGCTCCTGATCAGAGAAAAGAATGCCACCGTAAGAATCATGAGGCTGGTCGATTACAAAGCAGTTAGAGAGAGACTGCAGCTGAAATGCATTTCCAATACCAGACATCGGTGAGCCCTGGGGAACTACATCTCTAAAGTCCTTGAGGAGAAGATAGATCTCTTCTTCGCTCATTGGATTTGAATACTTGCTCTCGATGCGAGCGAATTCCTTTGCTAGTCTTCGATGCATCTGATCGGGATTTGTCTCAAGCAAATTTCCTGCGGTGTCTCGAAGCGCGTACTTCATAAAGACATCAGGTGCTAATTCATCACCCTCGAAGTATTCATTTGTCTCTCTAAGAGCCTTCTCTCTAACCGACTCTGTCATAAATTTCTCCATCATTATTCAGGGCTGTTCAATTCGTTCCACTTCTTGCGTAGAAGTGTCTTGGTGTCAGAAGCATCTTGACTTACTGCCTCACCCAAGGTTAGTTGATTCTCGTCCAGTATCTCTATTTTAGAGCGACCTGTGTCAATGTGAATAGGAAAAAGAATGCCGTCTTTTCCAGCTCTGTTCTTTGCAACAAAAAGTCTTGCTGCACCTGTCGCTTTTTCAACAGCCTTTCTAGAAACAGAGATGACGACGTCAGCAACCATTGCCTTGCCATATGCTTCAGACATATTCTCGAGGCCTACGATATTAGAATTTGCCGAATCTCTGTTCGCCTGAGAGGCAGTCCAAATAGGCACATTCATTTCCATGGCCATATTTCTGAGCTCTTCGTAGATAAGCTTAAGCTCATGGCGCATAGAATCATAGCTTCTTGTAGATCTCATAACGTCCGCGTAGTCAACCATAATGACACCGGGCACAAATCCTTTCATCGAAAGCTTCTCGATATGATTTCTAAGTGTCAGAACTGATGCAGACCCTGTGGGGAACTCCTTAATAATTAATCTGCCCAGGTCATGATCTTGATATCGTGCTTTAACGATGTCTTTATTGTCCTGAATTTCATTGCTATTCATGTCACAAAGATTTGAGTCATATCGAAGACCGACATTTGTCTCTGAGAGCTCAAAGGTGTAATGCAAGACATTCTTTCCTGCTCTCATTGCATTGGCACCAAGTGCAACGAGAAAGTGACTCTTACCGACGCCAGTGTTAGCAGTAATAACACCGATTTCTCCCTTGCCTAAGCCGCCCTGGAAGATCTCTTTGCTATCAAGTTTTGCGAAACCGGTCGGGCAAACAATGCGCCGCTGCTTTACAAATCGAGCCTCCATGTCATCAAAGAAGTCATGACCCACAGAATTTGGCATGCCGACAGCGACAGCGTTCTTCATTAGACCCACTACGCTTTCAAACTTGTCTGTAGAGATCAGCTCTACTGCTTGCTGCAGAGCATCTTTGAAAGCTTGACGCTTACAGAAGTCTAGACTCTTGTCTTTGACATACTGCAAGTCTGCCAGATTTGGATTCGACTTAACACGATGCAGGAATTCAACAATCTGATCTCGCAAAATGTGATCAGTCTCAGATCCAGCTGCTAGATCCTCTTTGACAATTGTCGCCAAAAGACCGAGAGTTGGAAATGTGCGGTACTTCGAAAAATATGAAAAGTACCTTTCTGCAAGAAAGGTCAGATACTTAACATCGAAGTAGCTAGGATCCATGACTTCGGACATTTGAGATGCCCAAGTAAAGTCAGTCAAAAGACCTTGGAAAATAGTTTCCTGGAACTGCTTTCCATATTTCGAAAAATTCACATCTCCATTGCGTCGAATTTGAAGTGTTTCTACGGTTTCCATTTTATCCTAGTGTTTTTAGTGACATAAAGAAGGTGTCGACATCAAACGTCTGAATGCCCTCACGAAGGAGGAGACGAATTAATGCCATTTTGTTTTTATTTGGTGTCGAAGTCTCTAATGTATCATTGATTTTTTGTATTTGATCTCCCGAAAGATTCCTAGTGTCTAGATACATCAGGCTCCAGTTTCTTTTGGCAGTTGACATCTCGCTAACAATGTTATTGAAAAGCGCAGGTGATTTATTTGTAACCCGCTTAGATGCCTCCTCAACAATATCTTCTACCGACAAGTCGACATGTTCACGTAAACTTGTAAAATATTTAGACAAAGTTTTAAAGCCTGCTCGCTCAACGCCTGGAATTCCATCAGAATTGTCTCCCACAAAGCATCGAGCAACGCAAAAGTTATTGCTAGAGACCCCAAACTTTTCTAGAACTACTTCTGGAGTTATCAGCATTTTTTGGCCCAGCGACCATTGTGACACATTAGCGTTTAAAAGCTGATAGAGATCTTTGTCTGAAGATACAATCACGCACTTTTCATCTCTAAATTTATATTTGACAAGGTAGCCGATTACATCATCAGCTTCACAATCAGCAATATAAATTTGAGAAACAGGTACATGTCTCAACGCTTCAATAATCAGCATTATCTGCTGGTCATGATTTGAAACTGTATTAGGAATATCTTCGTTATTTCTGTTGAGACGCTGTGGTCTTCTACCCTTTTTATAATCAGGAAAAATTCTTCGGCGCCGCGGGGATCCACCGCTCTCCCAAACGACCACAATCTTTTTAGGATTCAGTCGTTCGCTAAGTGTCCTAATTGCGCCAAGAAATCCCACAAAACCACCAACATGCGCTCCGTTATTGCTTGCTGTCGGATTCACCACAAAATGTCTTATGAAGAGATTCATGGCGTCGACTAACATAATAACGTCGCGCATGTTAGTAGTCCTCGGGGCCTAAATCATCCTGGATCTCCATCGCCACTGCACGAACTTCCTCATATGAGTTCTCATCAAAATCTGTAGAGGATGCATCAGTTATCTGCTTTACCATGCACTTGTCAAGGAGGTCATCAATGTACCTTGCGTAGACAGGATCTCGCCAAACACTTCCAAACTCTGCTTTATGAAACTTCTTATCAAGAATCACTTCGCCGTTCTTGGAGTTTGTAACCAGAACCTGCTTCCAAGCAGCATCTCCGCCTACTTCAACAGTCTCACCCGTCGCTAACGTCTCTGCTCCGTGCTGTCGTAGAATATCAAAGACCTGCTCGTCTTCGATGATTCCCTTGCCAAAGTGAATTTCAAAATTGCATGTCCTAAATGGCGCTGAAACTTTGTTCTTGATCGTCTTGGCACTGACATTAATTCCAATTGTCTCCTTCGCCTTATTGAGGATAGGAGAACCTGCGCCAAGCTTGATTCTGACAGAAGCGTGATATGGAATTGCCGTGCCACCGCTGGTAGTCATTGGGTCACCATACATTACACCGATCTTTGTTCGTGTCTGATTGAGGCAAACAAACAAAACATTTTGATTGGCAATAATGCCTGTGATTTTTCTCATTCCCTTTGAAATTGCGCGCGCTTGCAATCCAATGCTATTCGCATCATAATCACCATCCAGCTCTGCCTTAGGACTAGTTGCAGCAACAGAGTCCCAGATGATTGTAATTGGTACGTCCTTGTTCATTGCCTTTGCCTTGACGATTGTCGCCTCCGCAATTGACAACACTTCTTCAGTACAGTGAGTGTCAACATACACAAATCGCTTTGTAATATCAACACCCAGCAAACCTAGGTTTTCTACAGACGTCGCATTCTCTGTGTCGATGTATACAACAATTCCGCCCATCTGCTGGGTTGATCTTGCAATCTGCAAAGCAATATGAGACTTACCAATTGACGGTGGGCCAAAGATCTCAATGATACGACCCTCTGGCAGTCCTCCATTGCGCCTGTTCGACACGATATAGTCAAGCTGTTTGCAGCCTGTGCTAATCCAGCGCTTGATGTGCGTGGGAGACTCATCGCATGCTAGATTATATGCTACACGTGTTCCCTGCTCTTTATTAATCGCACGAATTAGATCGATTGAAAAATCTTGCTCATTTGATTTATCTTGCTTGTCTGCCTTTTCGACAGCACTAGACTTTCTTGCCATTTAATGCACTCCTAATCATAAAAAAAGGGAGCTCATGCGGCTCCCCTGTTGCTAGTTAATAATCAGAGGTCTTCTAGATCAGCGAATGCGTCGTCTAGATTCTTATACTTGCCAGACGCTGGAGCTGCTTTCTTAGGCGAGGGAGCTGCCTGAGCTGGTGCATCATCTGTGTCCGGGTCTGAAGTATCACTTTCCACAGGGCTGGCACCTCTAGGAGTTCCTGTCTCATCTCCTGTCTGGTCGCCATTGAGCCAATCATTTACAATCTTCTCGAGCTCCTCATATGACTTGCAGCTGTAAAGCTCATCTAGATCAGGAATATTAGATGTCCACTCCTGGAACTTCTTAGAATCCTCCGAGAGCTTTGAGGTTTTTGCTCGAGGTGTCACCTTTGTGTCGCTGTACGACTTGCCTGGTACCTTAGAGATTGCAACACGAATGTCGCGTCCCTCTAGTGCATCCGTAATATCACCGTAGTCTTCATCAAGCATGATGTTGAGGAGAGACTGGTAGACAGTCTTGCTAAAGGCCCAAAGCCTTACGCCCTTGTCCTCTTCGCCTCGAACGATAACTGGCGCGTAGCAGCGCATCTTAGGATACAGCTTCTTTGCAAGCTCTAGCGACTCTTTTGTGCCATCCTCGCGGAGCTTATTAATGAGCTCTTGAACCGGATCAGGCTTGCCAAACTGGTGAGGAGCTAAAAGGCCTGGACTATTACCAATGCCGTAGTAGAACCAACGCTCCTTGAAGGGCTGTCCCTCATTATTCGGAAATGACAGAAGACGCACATTTGTCTCGCTATCATCAGCTGGTTTCCACATTGAATCTTTTCGAGAAGTTGTATTTCCAGAAAGTTTATTCAGTTTGCGTCGAATTGCATCAAAATCAATAGGCATAAAGTTTTCTCCTTAGTTTTCAACTTAGTTTTCTTTGAGCGGCTAATGTTAGTTTAGTTTGGTTTTGCTTGTTGTTCAAGCATTTTTGCGTTTAGATTTTCGCTTAGTTTTGCGTCTAGTTTTTGTATAATTGTCATTGCTAGCACCGAGAGGAAGCGTATAGCCCGCAATTGCAGGAGCTCCTCCCATAGCGCCACCAACTGTGCTCATCTCATTGGTTTCATTTTCACACTGACTGTCATCAGCGAGAAGTTCTTTTTTAGACTCTTTGACCAAGTGGTCACAAAATTCATCAATGAGATTAGGCATATAACTAAATATTACGCTTCTTCGATCTTATTTGGCAGAAATAAACTCCTTGCTGAATTTAAGAGAACCGCTAGCGGCGGCAATGACCCAATATAGAATTTATTTTCTTCGCAATGCAAGCCCTGGCTCACCTGGATCGCAATCCACTCGTCTAGTGTGAGATTGACTCTAAAGTGCTGAAGCAGGTACAGCGTCCTCTGGGCAACTGGCATTTTCTGAACCTGCTCGTTGTACTTGTAAAGTTGCCCGAGCTTCTCTCTGTGCCAAGATGAGTCCTGATCGAGAAAAAGATTATTGACTTCATCGCCAACTTTTCCGATCTCATGAAGAAGGCCCACTTTCAAAATGGACTTAGTTGAGCAGCCGTCACCAACTGCTGCAGACACCTTTCGCATGACATCTGTGACACCCAAATGATAATTAATAAGGCCACCAGGCTCACAGCCTTTCTGTGACGTCTTGATGGCAAAGGGACAAACGATTAGCCTCTCACCAAGCTCATCGAGTAATCGATTGACGCCGGGATCGTCGAGCTTCTTGCAGAGTTTCTCGTAAGTCGACCACGTTACTTCTAAATCTTCAGACATCTGACCTCCTGCTAATTTCTGTCCTAGACACTGGAAATTGACCTAGTCTTGTCGTGATTTGTTCATTTGTATAATCGACAAAGAGATTGTTTGACTTGCTGGGCACATCAAAGAGAACTGCATCGTGAATGACAGCGAAAGGAACGATGTCTTTGTCTAGACAATTCAGATCTTTTGACATCTTAGAGAATCCATCGAGCGCCACGTCTACAGCTGTTGATTGCACATAGTGGCTAAGCCACAAATGACTCTCTTCTTTGTCATTAAAGACGGGGCGACCAAAGTAATTGATAATATGACCATTCTCGGAATGACACTGCTGTAATTTTTGATTTAATCTTTCAATGCCAAAATAATCATCTATCGTAATCATTGCGCTCGAAAGATTGCTTATCTTGGACATAGAATTTAATCTCTGTTTTGAAGCGCCATAAATGCAAGAAATGATTAGTCGCTTTATTTCGTTGCGCGCCAAAGTCTTATTACCAATCAGATCTTGAACATGCTGGTAAATGTCAGTAGGCGTCTCATCGCCAAACATTATTTTTCTAATAACACGAGGTTCGAGAGAAACAAAGTCAACTGAATAAACTGTGCCATTAGTGTATCTAGACTTAAATATGTCACGTGTCTCCGCCGGCTGCGTAAGCACTCGAGGTCCCGACTTAACTGTAAGTCGTCCTGTTACTGTTGCAGTCTGGTCGTAATTTATAGCGTCTGCAAAACCATCAGCACCAGGCAAAAAAGTCTTAAGTGTTGATGCCCTTGTGGGATTGTCACTTGAGTCACTCAGATAATTTTCTAGTTTTTCTAGATCGATTGCAGCTTTTGACAATGACTTTAAAAATTTTCTATTCTGAACAAATATTTCTTCGTAGTTTGAAAGCTTAAGCTTTTTCAACACTTCATTAGAAGAAGTCATAATCCTAGAAATTCTGCACTTAAACTCTTCTTTTGAAAGAACTAAGTGCCAAGGAATTGGATTATCTTCGTCCAGATTAAGAGCTTTAAAGGCAGCTAAGTGTGCAGCATCACAGATTCGTGGTAGCTGTTCATCAAAAATCTGCGAAACTACATCTACAGACTTAACTGTCTCTTCATTGCCGACAATCCAATTATCATCTAAAATTTCATGCGTAATTGCAAATCCGGAAGGATCATTTCGAAGATGATTTTTTGTTCCGGAAAGCGTTTTATGAATTAGAATCGTCGTCATAAAACAACGATAGCACTTAAAGTAGATTTTTATAAATTAATTTTTCGCAGTGGGATCGTCCGGAGGATTAGCCGCCGGCGCACTTGCAATGACTGCAGTGGCCTCCATAATCTTGTCAACCATTGATTCATAGACGCCCCACGTCAACAATGACGCCAGCTTAACTGTAGTTCTAAACTCTCCTGCCTTAAGGGAGTGATCAAGACCAATAACTTGATAGACATTGTCAACAGAAGTTCCAGTTCCAAAATCGATAAATATTTGCTGCCCAAACTCCCATAGAGGACAACCAATTGTTTCTAGGCTGCATTCGACAGGCTGGACAGTCATAGGAACTCCTGCGTCTCTCTTACTCTGTGGCTGGTCGCCGGGACGCAAACCTTGTCGTTGCATGTTCACTGTGGAAAGTAGAGCATTCTGCATGCTCTGAACATTAGCTTTAATAATACCTGAATTTTGTGACCCGTATGCAACTGAAGGCATTGCTCTGCTAATATAGTTTTTTAGGGCAGGGAAACCACCAGCGAGGCGATAATAACGTTTGCCCTTTGAGGCTTCTTCTGTCGATTTCATCTCGGGACTAATTTTTTCTGATGTCGCGGGAATTAACTCTAAAAGTCCCCTGCTTACAGCTTCAGCAAGATACTTGTTAAATTCATCATTGTGCTGGGGTGATGCAGTTGATGCATTAGTTACATTCCCGGCAGACTTTGTTATGATGCCCATCTGGTCTCTTCTAGATGCCGCAAGAAGAGATGAAAGACACGTGTAAGAAGATGCTTGCGCATCGAACACATGGACCCTAAGAATTGTCTTGCTGGCACCCATTTCGTCGACACCATCAGAATCTTTAGTCTTATCGGCTACTGGGACTGTCTCTACTTTAATCTTTAAAGCTGGAAGCTTAAAAACAAGATCGGCACCTTCTCCGTATGCGCTCCTTAAGATTCTCTGCTTTTCTCCAAACATAAGCGTGCCGTCTTCTTCGAATTCTTTGGCTAACTTTCTTTTAAGCTTGCTTTCTTTGTCTCTGTCAGTAAAAATATTTGTCATGCCGTACGCAGGGCTTCCTTGATCGCAGATGAAAGCATTATTAATGAAATTAATGAAAGACATAAGTGGAAGATTTGCCTCTAATTTCATTGTCTCTTTAAGCATTTCTTCTAAGTCGTCGCAAGGGATTGGAAATTGTGCGATGTTTAAATCTTTGGCGAAGGATGCTTTGTCATTGAAGGAGTAAAAATATATTTGAACATCATCAAATTTTTTAGTGTCAGCTAGTGGCATTCCTAAAAAGATAGTAAAAATTTTACCGAGAGAAACGTAATTTCCAATGTTCTTTTCAGTGATGTCTTTTCCACCCAAAGACATTGTTCGAATCCATGGATCATATCCGTTTTTAATTGCAGACATTTTTCTATTAATTTCGGCTGCGATACTTCCTCTAATGCTAGCTATTAATGAAGTTCCTGTGCCGTCGCCATTCGGTCCTAATAGCTGTGTAAAGCATTCTTTGAGTTTCTCTATTTCTTGAACTTGTGATTGTCCTTTGTTCTTTTTGAGAAATTCATTGATTTTTTTCATATCATCTTTTTTGAGATTGACTGCTGATTCTGCTGTAGATGCAATATTGAGTATATTGCTATCTCCTAAAACATCTTCAGAGCCACCGGCCTGCGAGCTGCCTATTTTTTTTCTTACTTCTGCAATTGCTTCTGTGACTTTTTTGATTGCTTTTGATTGTTCTTCTACTTCTCCACCGCTGCCAATTCTAGTCAGAAATCTGTCTTCGCCTCCCAACATTGCCAATTTGACGTTAATTTGAACTTGCCCAGTTTCATCAAATGTGAAGGAAGAGTTGATAACGTGATATTTTTCTCTGCATCTCATGTGAGAAATAAATAAGCCGATTAGATTGGCATTTAAATCATCATCAAGTTGCTTAATATTCATCGATTGTCCCAAAGGAGAAAATTCATGAACTTTGTTTTCAGGATGTGCCCAGCCGTACTCAATGAGAAAATGATTTCTATCAAATACGTCTGGCTTGACAAAGGGTGCAATTTCTGCTAGTCTAGATCTATCGTGCAGTATAAGATTCATTTCAGCGCTCTTGTAAGACATTACACCCTTCAAAGGCGAAACATTTACCTTAAAGTCAGAAAGCGACATTAAGGGCCTGAAGCGGTCGATTACTGGTGCTGCCCTTTTCCCGCCCGGATGAAGAGTTTCAGTCTCTTTTTCGCCGGTGAGAGTATTAAAATTACTGTTCTCAATTGAGTCAAATTCATTGTGCATTTCATCTGCATTCACAAGAGTCTGTGGGCTCGTAAAAAGCTCCATTCCTGCAGTACCAAAATCTTTTACTGTTGATGCTCTAGAAGAAGTTCCATCATTATTATCTAGCGGTGGCGGCGGGTCCTTGACTACAGATTGATCTAGCGCTCCTGCTATAACTTTTGAAACACCGGTAACATTATCATTTCCTAATAAAAATTGCCCAAGAGACATTTGGGCAATTCTACCAGCACCATTAGACGCTTCTGTAAGCGACGGTGTTCTAGAAATAGCTACAATGTCAATATATGGGACGGCTCGACTCATCTCTAGAGTCGGAATCGTATTCATTAATAAAGAAATTGCACCGGTGTCTCTATTTGCCGGTGTTAGTGCCGGAGGTATCATTTGAATAACAGAGAGCCCAGGAGATGTATCTTTGTCAGGTGCTTCTGGATTGATGTTAATAAAATTTGATTCGTCTAGCTTTCCTAAAACTTTTCTAATTGAAAAAATATTACTGTCTGTAGAGCCTGCAAAAGAACCTTGATCTTTTAATTTCGCTCCGGCCGTATGCCCATGAACGATATTGCATGCGGCGGCGTCAGGAATCGGTTCATATGTAATTCTAAGAACAGATGGCATTGTAGTGTCTAGACTATTTTCAGAATCTTCTGGGGAAGTTCTATTTAGTTTCTCATTTACTTGTTGAATAATGTCTTTTGTCATCTTGCCGCCTTCTTGCATATCAAGAATGACATCACCTAGCGTTGTAATAGCCGTCTCAATTCCGCTCAAGGGTTCAATTTTGCCATCTTTTTCTCTTTTTTTAGCGGCGTAATTTAAGAATGCACTCTTAGAGATGGATCCAAAATATCTACCAAGTCTATTAATTATTTCGTCTAACTCAGGTCGAACTGTAACATTTGACATTTTTAACTCACATACGACATAATTTGTCCGACATTGTCGGGTATTTTAATTCTAGTTCCTGGAGCTGCCTGCAACATCCACCCGATTCCACTTGCAGCAGCAATAACCCACCAAAGATCACCATTCCCCAAATATCTTCCAGCTAGTTGATCGAGTCTTTCTCCTTCTTTGAGGACGTAATTAAATGTCGTAATATTTCCCTCTCTGACATTAGAGTAAATTAGCGCACTAATATTAGATGTACTCAGCTGGGTTCCCGCTTTAATCCTAGAAGATCTTCTATATCTAGAAACACTCATAGAATTCCTCCAAATTTCTTTATGTCAACTGCAGAATTTTTGGCAGTATTAACAGTTTTTTCAATTTTATCCACATCTTTCTTCGCCTTTTCCACGTTCTCGACAAACTTTTTTTCCTGATCGCTCACTATGTCCTCTAGAGCCTCGAAAGACGCACGTCTTTCTTCTGCAGAAGAATTATGTGGATCTCCGCCAACGAGTCTTGATGTACCACCCACTTTATACGGTAAAGATCTCATCATGCCAGAGTGATCCAAACCCAGAGGAATGTCGTGAATTGGCGAGAAACCAATATTTACTTCGACATATTTTGGTGCAATCATTCCAAAATCAATATCCCAAGTCGCTTCGTTCAATTTCCAATCAATGCCAAGTGTAGTAATAAAGCCGGCAAGGCCACGTCCTGCAGTGCTTTCAAATGATCTTACAATAAAGTTGTTTTTAGGGTCAAAAAATTGCTGCAATTTATCATAACTGTGCTCTCTATTTGACCAAATTGTTTGGTCGGGCTCTATAGGCTCTGGCCACCCCACAAGATTCGTAGTATCCCACATGCCACAAATTTGATCATGCAAGACTCGATGGTATCTCATGTCAGTTGGAATCTTTCTCTTGTCACATTGAATATCCGCGTCTGATCCAGGGTGCACCTTGACGAGATATGCCATTGTGCCAAAGTGATTTGGGTCACCGTTATGCTGTGACATAAAATCGGCAGTTGCTTCATCAAACCAAGCGATAGCAGGATTGCCATCTACTTTATCTACATGCTTTGAAAAGTTTTTTTCATTTTGCACAAGAGGAGAAACACCGTCAGGTATTCTTTTAATCACCTCTACTCTAACATCAGAAGTGGAATACGCAATTAGCTTATTTGCAGGAGTTGCTACAGCCTTTGTTTCAGTTTTATAAATATTTCGCCCTCGTGTTCCTGATCTTCCTGTGGCAAATTCGATAGTCTGGGTTGTAACGCTGTTAGTAGTTTTGTATCCGCTGATCTGTTTTGCCAACTTTCCTTCAGCATTTCTAGGCCAATAACCTTTCGCGCCATCTCCGTGTGTAGGATGTATTAAAATTTTATCGCCTGGCTGATATCCAAAAATTGAGTTGTCTCCAAAGTCGACAGAATTTACAGCACCCTGTGCATCTTCAGCGCCATATAAAGCATAAGCATTGGTGAATGTGGTGCGCTGAGAGGCATCGTCAGCACCTGGATTAACTTCTCTCAGCGCCAGCGCCAAATATTGCTTTCTTTCTGCTTCTTTGAGGTCTTTTTCATATTGCTCTTTGCGTGGATCCTCTACGATGGAGCTCTTAGACTCATCTAAATCTAGTGTAAAAACATTTTTGTTATCACCCAAACCAAAGAGTCTCATGAGACCGAATCTAGAATAGTTAGAAGTCAAAACATCTCCCAGCCTAATTCGCACAAGAGGTGACGCCGTAGGAATTTGAGAGAATGGTTGAATAAATTTTTCGGCATTAATTCCTTCTCCGTTGACAACAGATCTACCTCTAGACCACTGCGGGTATACCAACGAAACCAATTTATTAAGCTTCCAATACATCTCATTCATGTCGTCTGGATTGGTTGCAGCAATATAAAATTTTAACGATATTGCTCTAGTTGTCTTGCTGTAGGTCTTTATTTCATCTCCTCGACCATATGCAGGGGTTGACGCATAATCTGCCGAGTACGAATCATCCAACGTTGTTAAAAATGCATGAAAAGCGATAATTTCATTAGTTCTGATATCATGAAAATAAAAGGGGACATATTCGGCATCAAGCCTATTTTCAATTGCCTCTACAACGTCTTTGCTGAAGCGTCCTGTATTCTTGGTATTGGATCCTTTCGTCTCGTTTATGTCGAATTCTAAGGCCTGATCGACTGCGCCGGCTGACTTAAAAATTTTATCAGCAATAATTTCACTGTTCTTCCTTACTTTAAGATTTGCCTGTGTGAAAACTTCGGGCAAGAGATACATTGAATTAACAGAAGAATTTCTCCATGTCAACTCTCCAGATAAATTTCTATTTGATGACACTCTTGCTAGAGGTGAATCTGCTCTTGGTCCAACATTACCACCAATAGTGGGGTGACCCTGCATGCTTGAAAATAGTTTGTCGCCGACTACGGCAATTGTCATTAAAAACTTATATGTTGTAGACTCTAAAATTGCATCAAAAATTCTAAGTGGTGTAGAAACAGCACCGATAATTGAGCTGCCCGAAGAGGCTTTAAATGCGTCTAAAATTTGTCTAGAATCTCGAGACGCCGCTCTAGTGATAATTGAATAATAGCCGGCAGAATTTGCTAATGAACTAAATTTATCCAAGACATTTAATCCCGTAATCGCTCCAGGATTTTTTGCCGCTTCTGCAATATCCTTAATGCTGGGCTTTTTAATTAGTGAATCGGGCAAAAATTGTGCAAATCCCTCGAGCCCGTAGAACGAGAGAATGCCGGCAACCACGCAAGAATCAAAATCATGTTCCAGGTCTGGAACGTTAAAGAGCTTGCGCATTTTTGAACTCAATAAGTTTTTATAGAGGCTGTGCCTACCTGGAACCATATTCTTTGGATGTTCAGCTCCAGGAATAATTCCCTCATTTTCTGATCTGGCAAAAGCTGACATTAGGGTTCTAATTAGCACGGCAGTTGCAAAAAGCGTCAACATTCCAACTAGCGTATTCACAATCATTGAAACGGGAGCTGGGCTAGAGAATTGCTCGTATGAATTGTTGAGGACACCATAAGACTTTTTAGCATCCGGATTTCCCTCAGAACCCTCTTCTTGTAAAAGACTGCTTTTTTCGCCCGACGTAGGAGCGACTATCTCGCCACCTGCGGGTGTACTAAAGGCACGCATGTCCGAGGCATCAATTGACTGCCAGCCCGTAAGTCTCTGTGCACTAAAAATTTCTGCAATATTAACATTACCATCACGAGTAGTTTTACCATCATTTAGATCGGCCTGACCTGATGCAACGTTAACAAGCTGAGTTCCGACTTTTTTGAGTTCCTCCTCTAAGACAAAATCAGAATTTTTATTATAAACACCCATTTCTCCCTGTTTTGTTGTGCCGAATCTCTTGCGCCCTTGATCGTCGACAATTCTAGAATTATCTCTCATAAAAGGAGTTTTATCTGAAGGGTTAAATCTATTGTTTTCTAACACAGATGAAATTCTTTTTTGAGTTTCTGGGAGCGATCTATTGTCGCCATCTGTATAGACTGCTGGTGCACCTGTTCTAGAATTTTTCTTTTCTTCTTTAATATTGGTCAGTAGAACGTGACCATCCTTTGATTTAGTTTTATCTATAACAGGACGTTCTTTAAAAAATGGGTTATCTGTTGACTCTGGCCTTCCATAGCTCGATAAGCTTGTAGTGTCAAATCTATTGGCCTGTTCACTATTAGCTTGACGTGAAGCATCTAAAAATGTTCCAAGAGTTCTACCGTCTCTAATAATCTCAGTGTTCGCATTATCATTGGATTCGCCGCTAGTCAAACCCTGTCTAGAGTGCAAATAATTTAAATCACTATCGACAGCAAACACATTTCCTTTTCTAAGACGACGCTGCTGCTGATCGCCGATTTCGCCAGTCGTTAAGCGACTCGTGTAATCAGCAGTTGTCTCTAAAGCGTCTCTGCTAATGTCTTCGTTATTGTCAGGTCTTACGGGCGCCGGAGGTTCTTCAGACGATCCTCTTCTATTCGACTGACTATAGTAGCCTGTCTGATAAATCTGCTCCGGCTCTAAATTATTAGAGAGCGTCGCCTTAGTATCATGTGTTTTTTTTGTCAAGATCTTAACCTCTTGTCTAATTCATTCTCAATTTGCTCTGCAAGAGACTTGTCACTTAAGATTTTATTAAAATATTCAATAAAATTAAGACTTTCTTTTTTAATTTCTTCATACTCAGCTTTGCATTTATCCTTGACATCAGTCTCCCAGTCCTGTGTCAGAGCCTCAAACAGCATGTCAAAATCTTCAAAATTATTCATATGTGTGCTCCGAAATTAATCAAATACTATGCCTTAGGATCCTGTTCCAAGTTTTTCACCGAATATTTTTGTCTTTGCCAAATTTTCTGCTAACTTTTCAGCATCGATATTAACGACTAAAGATATATGATACTCTGCGCCAGTTGTATCTACTACGACTTTTTTATTTGACTGCAAAAGATCTCTAAGATCCATGGCCAGTTCGAAAGTCTTCGTTGTTGCAAAAGCATCGCCAATTTCTTGGATCTTAGTAACTGCGCCTATGTATGTTGAGGCAACAGCATCAACAAATTGTGCAGATTCTGAAAGAATTTTTAGAAAGCTAGCGGTATTGTTGGCAATTTTAATCCACGTATCTGAATTTGACTCGGCATTTTTTAAAGTTTCTGCGTTGCCTGTATAACTTAGCGCTTGTACGATAGCTTGCAGCCAAGTGCCTTGCATGAGACCGCTAGATGTAGCTGGAGCGCCCTGAACAATCGCATCATACGCATCTCTAATTCCACTACTTATGCCCGAAGGAAAGTTAGTAAATTCTTTAAGCGCTGAAATACTTTCTCTAATAAAATCTTGAAATTTACCAACATTTGCCAAACCGTCTTGTCCAACTTCTTTAAAAAGATTGCCAAAAATGGTCGACATTTGTCCTACAAAATCTCTTAGTTTGCCATCTGAAATTATTTTGCTGATGACTTCCATTGTTTGGCCAAATTTAGTACCCATGACTACTTTATCAGGCGCCAGTGTCAGGCCTCCAGTACGTGTGGTTGCGTCATTAGATTTTTCAATAACTTCTTCGGAAATTCCTGCAACTGTTGACGTAAACCCTCCTAGAATTTCAAACAGCGACTTGATCATTTCGACCTTGTCTTCAACTTTTTTAGGGTCGTAGTCTTTTAGTGCCTGGTTCAATTCAGGGCTATTGAAAACATTTGCACTTTCTGTCACGAGCCGGCTCAGCATCCCTGGAATTGAGCCAATAATGCTATTGAGCAAAGTCACCGTTGATGTGATTTTTTCAGAATCAGACTTTCCATTGCCTAGATAAGGCAAAGCAGTGACAATTCCTATGAGATCAGCTGTTATTGAGCTAAAAGATTTAATGACTTCGAAAATCTTTACAACTTTTGTCATTTTTTTATCGAATCCAGGCTTCATAACGTCTTCAGAGAATGACTTGTCATTGACAAGCTTGGTAATTCCTTTTACGGCTTCACTAAAACTAGTCAGCATTTCGGGCTTTGATACTGAGCTCATTATCTGACCCGTTATTATGGCTAATCTTTCAAATTTTATTGTATTAATTTCACCTTCACTATTGGTAACTGATTTCTGTATTGAAGAAAAAAGCTTGGGTCCCATCATCATAAAATCAAGAATTGGAGGCAAAAGAGCGGCTAAAAACTTTGTGCCCGCTTCAAATGCTGCAGGGTCTGTTGTTGTCATCATCGTCCTGACGTCGGCAATTATTGGCTGCATCTTCTTTATAGGATCACTGAGCGAATCAGAAAGTGATGTAACTAATTTCATTCCTTCTTTTAGACGGCCTAGCCTTGTATCAGCAAAACTAAAATAGCTTCCGGTAGGAATTGCTTTCATAATTGCTGCAATTGCCATAGCAGTATTTGCGCCGGTATCTGCCAATTTTGTAATTATAGTTGTTGTCTTTTCAAAATGTTCTGGGTTTTCTAGTTTTATTTTTGAGAGCGCTTTAATTGCCGGCATTAATGCTGTAACTGTTCCAGTAATGACTGAAGCTATCATTGCTACGCCTGCACCAATAACAAGTGCGCCGAGGCCGTAGGTCTGAACAACAATTGCTCCAATAACCAGCGCTGCAGCTGACATTTTCGTGCCCATCCACGTTAGTTTGTCGAGTGCTTCAGCTTGTGTCTTGAGCTTATTAGCATCGATGTCTTCTAGCAGCCAGTTAACTGCTTTTGCTGTAAGTGCCATTGCGCCAACTGCTGCAGCTATTATGCCTATGCCTGCTAGCATGGCCCCTGCCTTGACGTCTAAGTAAGAAGCTAGCTTTATCATTCCTAACATGCCGGCGCCGGCAAGAAATAAGCCGCCTAAGGCTAACATTGCAATGCCTAGCTTTGGAAGCACCTCAGGATTAATTTCCATAAGACTGGGCGTTATTTTTTTAAGATAAGACGCTGCCAGAGGTATTAAGACAGCGCCGATTACCAAGATAGCTAAACCTTTTGCCAAAAAGCTGCCAAATGCCGCACCAGACATAGGCGCGCCAGGAATAGGAGGTGCTGCACCAGGCAGTCCACCGAGCGCAGGAACCAGACTAGTCAGTGCAAATCTAGTTATTAGCTCTGTTGTCGCCGTAAAAGCTCCTTTAATGACACCACCAAGTGCTGGCGCCAACATTGCAGCAATTGGTGCAATCATTCCTCCCACAAGAAAAGGTGCAGCCGAGCTAAATGCAGACATAAGAGAGCCGGCTGAACTTTCAACATCTTCCTTTGTGATCCCAAATAAAGAGTTAATAATTGCAAAAAATTTCTCTTTAAGCCAAGTGCCAAACTCTTCTAATTTTGGCTGCAAAACAGGCCACAGTGTATCCCACGCCTTTACAATCGCATCCCATAGACCACCCAAAGCTTTTCCAACCTCAGATGATGCACTATCAACGCCTGACGTCAATGACTTAATAAAATCACCCTTAAGAAAATCTTTAATTAAAGCGGTTAATTCTTCTGCTCCTACCGTTACAAGCTCCTTGAAAATTCTCCAGACCGTCGATACCATTGTCTTGAAGCCGTCAAAAATCTTTTCCCCGCCGGGTCCACTTCTGCTAAAGAAACTGCTAAATGTCTTCTTAATGTTTTCTAGAAAAACTTTGACTGCATTCTTCTTGGGATCAGAAAGATCGTTCATAAACTGTCTGAAGTTGCCACTAAAATCATGAAATAATTGCTTAAAATTTACAGGATTAAAGACAGCTGCTAGCCCGTTAGAAAATTTAACAAATCCAGGGAAAAGCGTACCGAAAGTCTTTCCGAGTTCACGACCAAACCAATTAGCCTTTCTAAGGTCTGTTCTAATAAATTGAAGTACTTGCAAGAAGGGGCCGGCTCTATTAAGACCGTCATTAAATCCCTTCGTAATCGACTCAGTAAAATCTTTAAATGTATCTCCGCCGCTGCCAAAAACTCTCTCAATACTCTTGCCGAGCTCTCTCATTACCTTAATTTGCTGCTCTTGAACACTCTCAGCATCCTCTGCTGAAGACGCTATTTGATCATATGAGAGGCCTTGATTTTCTGCAGCAAGTGCTGCCTCTAGAGACGCGCCGGTCAGACCCGTTTGCATTTCAAGCAGTTTTCGTTCGGCATTTGACATGTTCTCGATCGACCTGCCTGAAGCAAAAAATGCTTTTCTCATTTCGTCGATTGCTTCAGGGCCGCCTTTCATGAGCTCCATGACATCGACGTTCATGCCGAATGCTTGTGCCATTTCTGCAGCACCCTTGGCAGCATCTTCAAAATTAAGGAATTTATTCATTACATCTGCGAGCTCTTTGATTTCAATTCCTAATTTTGACGCATAAACAGCTGATGACATTAATTGCTTGGACGACAATGATCCAAAGTTAGAGACGTCTTTGGACATTTCTCCGACTGCTTTGCCAATAATTTTAGCATTAATTCCGTACTGCTTGCCCATTCTTTGGGCCATGCCGGTCATGCGTATAATTTCTTGTGTACCGTCTTTACCTAGCGATTTGGCATGCTTAAGCATAGCAGCAGTTGCTTCTGCGCTAGTAGTAAATCCTTTTGTGAGTGCTAGCAGCTCTGGTATGTTGCCTCTCACATCTTGCTGCAATCTATTAAGACTAGGCCCGAGAGCCTCAGCAATTGCCTGAAAATCTTTCATTGCTGCAGCAATACCTTCAGATCCGTAGCCATAAATTCTAGCAACTCTCAAGCCAGTTCCGGCAAAATCGCTTAATTCTCGCCTAATTTCACCTAGAGAGCCGGCAACTGCTTTGCCTTCGTTAGCGTTAAGATCACCAAAGGCTTTTCTAATATCTTCTAAAGCCACTTTAATTGGATTGGGTCCTGAAGGTAGACTGTTAGCTTGTTCAATCAGGGCGCCTAAAAGGGCAAATGGCCATGCAATGACTGCTTTTGCTATATTAAAAATTGCAGCTCCTGCATCGATTAACACACCAATGATGCTACCTGCGACTTTACCAACAGACAGTAAAGCTCCACCCATTTTTTTGAGAATGCCGGTGACGTTAAAAGATTTCTTGTCTGTCTCTTTAAGCTTCTTGTTTAGATCATCAATGTCTTCACTGGTAGCACGTGCAAGTCGAGAAGACTCCTCTAATGCACTATTCATTTCAGCATTAGATCTAGCAGCACCAGCTGTTGCTAGCTGCATGTTGGATAACTTCAGAGACATTTCTGCAATAAGATTATTGTGAGCCTCAATTGTAGAATTGTGCTGTGCTAATATTTTATTGCGCTCTGTAATTAGACTATTGAGCTGTCGCTGCAAGTCTAGATTTCCAACGCCTACATCAGGTGTATCTGCCATTTAAGCACTGTATCCTTCTAGAATTAATTAGATAAGTGTCAAAAATACCAGACTTTTCCAGTAATATTTTTATATTTTTGTGCAGCCAGATTTTTCTTCGCTGTTAGTGATAAAATCTCTTTTAGCGTTGAATTTTTGTTTTCCAATTCCAGAAAAAGAAGTCTAGATGATCTTAAAACTTCTAAAATGCACTCGACTTTTTCTTTAGGTCCAGAAATATCAATTGTATTACATTCACCCAAAATATAATTTGCAGCCATTGCCTGGAAAGCTTTCTCTGGATTTTTCATAATTCCTCCTTGACAATGCTAAGTATTACGGAAAAAAATTATGTAAATCTTCTTAGCTTAGCAGGAACATGCGATCTAGAAAGATTTTTCATCGAGCGTTCATCAGGTGTGTTCTGGTGTGCAGCCTTAGAAGCATTTTGACTTTTTTTGAATTCGTCATTAATTCTTTGAATGAACCATATTCTTTGCCAAATCGGTATATTGAAAGCTTCAATATAACTAAAGCCCATATAATACATTAGAAGAAAAACGTGTTCTAAAAAGACCTCTTTGTACTCCTGAGTATTATCAGGACTCAGGCCAAAAAAAGCTGACGCCAAGAGGCAATCTCACCTCCGAGCTTTCATCGCAGCTAGGACACTCCATCCAAGACTTCATGTCAATACCCGGCTCATTTGCATCCATAAACTTACGAAGTGCTAGCGAATCTCGGGCAGGCATATTTCTAATAAACGCCTGGACCTTGACCTTGTCTGTCGTACCGTCAATAGAGACTATGGAGTACATGAGCTTCTGTGTTATCAGATTGTCAGACTGCTGGCCCTGCTTCTTTTTTCTCTCTGAAATAACGGAAATCTCTTGCTCATCCTTGCCTGTCAAGAATCTAAACTGAATATTTTTGCCTGAAACTGGTAGTTTGAACTCAAAAAGATTCTTGCCGATCTCAACTGGATTAATCTCCAAGCGCTTAATAGGCAGATCTGTCAATCTAAAATTCTGCTTAGACTTTTCTCCACAAGAAGGACAGTCGATATCAACTGTATAATCAGCGCCGTAACCTGTGATTCTAACTGCAGTCATGATTGCATTTCTATCTCCCGACAGAAGTGCGTCCGGGTCGATATTCTTGTCGATAAGGCATGACTTAAGAAGCTCAGTAATGACAGTGCCCTTTTTAATGAGGGCCCTAGATGTCAAGATGTCTTCTTCGCGGGCAGTCATCGCTCGAATCTCGACAGTTTCACTCTCAGCTAGCGGTGATCCAGGCGGATAAATAAGTCCTGATGAGGGTAGCGGCACTGTCTCGACAGGGATCTCGACGCCAAAATCATCTCTCATGACATTGCGTGTAGGAATTCCTGCATTCTGTGCCGGGTTGCCACCAAATATTTCGTTACGATTTTCTCTAGATTCAGACACATCTACCTCCGCTATTATTAGTGATACATTCAATAATAGCGGAGGCTAAACCTAGACGTAAAATATTTCTAGAATTTTAGTACTGCAGTACGCAGTTATCAAACTGCAGAGTTATTGAAACTTCTGTAGGATCTTCTGTGTTGTAATCTAGCTCACCAAATGCGGCGTCTGTAATGAATGCGCCCTTGATATCCCAGAGTTCTACAACTGTGCCTACAGGATCAAGCAACTTGAGCTGACAGTCTCTCTTGTAGAAGTCTGCATAGCCTGATCTTCCTGAAACTGACTCAAAGTGTGTTCTAATCCATTCCATGACTTGCTGTGCGCCTGAGGGTGCAATTGCATCGTAAAGTGTGCACTGGATGGTGCCAAACTTTGTTTTGCCGGCAAGATAGCGAGTCGAATTTATAAACGGAATTTCGGTCGCTTGTGTTGTAAACTGTGGTCTAGCTGCTGACTTCATGAGGAACGAGTCGATACCTTCAATAGCAAAAACCCACCTAAACTTCCTCTTGGGTTCAAACTTATTAGGTAACATCTCTGAAACTGAAAGTGTCTCTGCCATCGTAATCTCCTATGTGACGTGACAAATATGTCATAAATCTAAGTATGAAAAATATTTTTTAATATTTATCAAAGACAAACAAAATGTGACGGATAAAAATAGAATTGAGGCTAAACATGTTGTGTCCTATCTGTAATAGAAAAACTAGTCGTTTTCGTGCACACATGTCCGACCATGGCTTCCAGCAGTTATCAGATGCTTATGTCGAAATTTTTGAAAATAAAGCACATCCTGTGTGCAAGTGTGGAAATTGTAAGAAAAAAACTCAATTTATTTCATGGCAAAAAGGTTTCCGTAAATTCATAAAGGGTCACAATAAATTTAAAAATACAGATGAACAAACAGAGAGTTCTATTGACAATAGTCATACAAATAAGTCTTTAAGAAAAAACAGTAGTTTAAGCGCGCAAATTAATTCTTCTCTAAGAAATAAGAGAAAAGATCTAGATCAAAAAATAGATCTAGAGAGAGCTAAGCAGAAATTAGCCCTTCATGCCTCTAGTTTTGAGCTCATTGACAATATACAGACTGCAAATAATCAATTGCTTTTTGAACTTAAGTGTAAAGTTTGCGGAAATATACAAAAAAAGAATATCATATATGCATTGAATAATAGCTGCATTTCATGCGATCCTGCAGGCTCTAGAAATCACATAGAAATCTATAGATTCGTTAGAGGTCTAGACCCTGACACAATGATATCCTGTGACAGTATAATTCCACCTGACAATATTGATGTGTATATGCCTTCTTACTCTACTGCACTAGAGTACAACACACTCTATTTCCACTCGGAGATTTTTAAAAATCGTCTTTATCACGCAAACAAGACAAAAGAAACACAAAAGCTAGGTATTAATCTCGTTCACATATTTGAAGATGAGTGGCGAGACAGACAGAAAGCATGTCAATATCATATTGCAATGACTTTGTATAAAGAGGTTAAGTTTATAGATTCATTGATCAACTATAAATTCATTAGCAATGAAACAAAATCTAGCTTTTTGGAGCTCTATCACATAGAGGGAAATGTAAGCTCTTTATGCAATATTGGCGCTTTTATGGGCGAAAAGATTATTGCAGTCGCCGCATTTAGAAAACCAAAACATTCAGTCTATAAAGACGCCATAGAACTAATAAGATTTTGCAATATATCAGACTTTGACTCGAGTCATATATTAAGAAATATCACACAAAATGCATGCGCTAAATTCAATAACAGTAAGATCTATAGCGCACTAGATGACAGGTTAGGTTTGGGCCTGCTGTTTGAGAAAGCAGATTTTATAAAGACGAAAACAGTAGAACCTAGGTTCTGGTGGACAGACGGTCATGATAGACTGCCAAGACACAAACTGTCAAATTCTCTTTGCAAAATACAAGAAGAGTCTTTTGTCAAAATCTGGAGCTGCGACATCAGTTTGTACGAATACAAATTCGGGGGCTTGATAGCCCCCGAACGATAACATCACGACCTTAAGTACTTATTAGATCTGAGCGCCCTGGTTTGTTACAACGAAGTCAAGTGAGATGAACTCAACAGTCTTGGTTGGCTGGACGTAAATCTTTCCACGTAATGTGTTGTTCTCGACGTCTGCTTGCGTTGTAGTTGTTGTGTCAATTTGAACTTTGAAACGATCAACACCATTCTGAGCCTGAATTTGCTGAAGAACTGGCGTGACAAGACTCGAGAATCTTGCAAGTGTCTCTGCTCTATTTGGCTCAAAAATAAATGTATTTGCGATTCTTCTAACACGTCGTCTAATCTCAATAAGAAGTCTTCTAACGTTGACTCTATCGAGAGCAGTTTGTGCAGTCTGCAGTGTCTTTTGACCGAAAACTACCACGCCCTGTGAATCTGCGAAGCTAGTGATTGGGTTGATATCTGCATCGTAGAGGGCGTCTAGGTTTGGACGACTAAGTTTTACCTGTGTCTCTAGGACGCTAGCCAATGCACCTCTTGTGAAACCTGCAGGTGCAAACCATGGATAAGCAATCGCATCATTCAGAGCGAATGCGCCAAGAACTGCAACCGATGGAGGAACTTGAACATTTGTTCTTGTTGCAGGATCGATGACAATTACGTCTGGGTAGTAAGCCGCGGCGAAAGATGTGTCAAGGTTTCTCGACTTGAAATTATTAACAGTGTTAGCAACAGAAGCTAGCTGATTTACTGAACCTGTAATAAATACGTTTTCTTGATCTTTCTCCTCGACATCCATAATAAACATTGCATCGAATCGGCTCTCGACGGCGTCGATTGCGTAGTCTGTCACAGATGGGTGTCTAATGCCAGGAATTGCAAGGAGCTGAATATCGACATCAGTCTTCTCACCCAGAACATCAATTGCCTTTCTATAAGCAGCAATTGTTGATCCAAAGATGCCTCCTTGATTGTCTTCGTCCTCAAACTCTCTTCTAATGGCAACGTCTGTCATCTTGGACTTATTGCTATCAAAAATATTGAAGCCATCAAATCCACCCTGTACAAAGCAGGTGTATTTAACGAATTGACGAGTTGTCTGATCTTTAAGATCGTTTGTTGGGTCCAAGAATCTTGTCGATTCTACCTCAAATGTGCGACCGTCAGAAGCTGTGAGTGACGAGGCCAAAACTCCGTCACGTCTATAGACAGCAGCGCTCCAGAGAGTAGAAGCGGGAGTATTATTGACGCCTGTAACAACTTGAACATTCTCAAGTGTGAACTTATTTCTATTGAAGGTGTCAACATCCACAACAATTCCATCGCCTAGATTAGGCAATCCCGAAGTATTGTCTGACAAGAAATTAAGCCCTGTCTGGAAGCTTGGGAAAAACTTTGCAAAGCTCGATATCGACTTATTGATTACAGCGTTCGAGTTTAGATTGAGTGGATTGCTTTGAACTTCAAATTGTACGCCCCACGTAAGCTTGCTGTTAAGTTTCTTTGCTAGCTCAACTCCCTGGGTTAGTGAAGTTCTCATTGGAACAGGTGGCTCTTTTACCTTTGCAAAATCAGCAACACCAAGACCTGATGCACCTGCCACATACCCTGTCAAGAGTGAATCATCATCAGCGGCAATTCTTCCTGATGTATTTGTGTGTGCAAAACCCTCAAATCCCACAGGCAAACTTTCAGAATTAACATTTTGCCTTGAAACTTGCGGCTCAACCTCTATGCGAATATATCTAGAAGAATTTGGGTAAGAACCTTCAATTCTTAGCTTTTGTCTACCGGTTAGCTGATCTAGATCGTAGAAGACATGTCGATCACCAATGACTCTAGCTACATATCTTGCAGAAGATGGATCTAATGTTAGACCTCTAAATGACTCAAGAACGATGGGTTCAATATCTGTGTCATTAATGCTTCTAACCAAGAGATCAAAAGTGCCGTACTTATAATTGACATTGTTGCTAGCTGCAATGTTTTCAATCGTAATTTTAAATTCACTGTTTCCTGCAGCACCGTCGTCGATCGAATGAACTCTAAAGAGCTTCTTGTTTTTGCCACCAAACTTCTGTGAAATAAACCAGGGTGATTTTGCTGTCTGGAATCTTTCTTCAAAATTCTCATAGTTTGGCTTTAAGCCGTCTGGAACGTTCCAGCTAGAAGCTCCGTGTAAAAGAAGCGCGGCATCATTTACTAAAGGAGAAAAAACAGCCAGCGGCAAGGAGATTTCACCAGTGCCTACAAAGCCTGTAACTGTAACGGTAGTGCCAACGCTAATTGCAGAGAAAAAATCATCCAAGCCGAGTGCTATTAAGTTGATCTTGTTTTCTAAGGCAATTGCAGCATCATTTGCATCTTCTAAATCACCGACATTAATTTCATTAGCTGCTGGGGCTGCATCATCGACAAAAGTTATTGTTACAGGTTCTCCTCCGTCCCTGGGTGTAAATGTAAATGAATCCCCGGGATAGGGAACAGCCGAAAAATCAATTTCAACTGATAAATTAACGCCGGCGATCGGTACAGTATCTATTTCTATTGAAATAGAACCGGTTTCACTATAACTAATTGTTGGTGCAGATGCTCCAGCGGGAGTATTGTCTCCTATAACGTTAACAACAGTAGGTGTTAACAGATCCGTTGAAGCAGTAAAAAAACCGCCCAGTACATCATTGATCTTATTTGCTAAAGCAGAAGCAGCTGCTGCAGCATCTGCCAATCCAGCAATACTGATTTGATTTCCTGCTGGTGCAGCTGCAACAAATGTAATTCTAACTTCTTCACCATCGCCGTTAGTGAAGTCAAAGAAAGTGCCTGCCGTGGGAATATCACTAAATGTTATGTTAACTTCAAGATCTTCACCGGGTTCTGCAGCATTGGTGATGACAAGTGAAACAATATTAACACCGTCTAATTCAATTGCCGGAAGAGTACCACCAGTTGCCGAGGCACCGGTGACTGTAACGACAGGACTCTCCTCTTCGGCCGCAGCGGTAAATGTTGCAATACCATTTATGACTTCTTGAAGTGCTGCTGCAGCTTCAACATTATCTGCCAATCCAACAATACTGATTTCATTTGGACCTGCTGCACCGGCAACAAACGTGATAACAGTATTTGTGTCTTCATTATCTGTAAGAGTGACAGTAGTTCCAGCCGAAGGAACTCTATCGAATGTAAGATTTGCAACGAGATCAATGTTATTGACGGCTTCATCATTAACAGTTAAAGTTGCAGAATTCTCGCCACTTCCATAAGCTGCACCAGGAACTGCAATTGAAGGGTAGACGTCATAGTGTGCGTAAAGTAAATGACCTGCCTCTTCGATCTTGTGTGGGTCGGTATTGAAGACATTGGCAAAATAATCGGCAGCCGTTGGATCAAATGAAGCAGTAATTACATTGTTGTGTAAATCACTAGGCTTGTGGCCGTTAAGAATCATTACAAATGTCTGCTTGCCGTCTGCTGTTGTAACGGTACCGTGCGAAGCACCTGCGTCTCTTGCGACACCAAAATCAAAAAATGCTCTAAGTGAAGGATCTGGTGTGTTATTATCTACCACGTCTGTAGAGAGAGAAAGATTAACACCTGAAGCTGCAAAAATAATTCCTCTTAAAATTGGAAAACCTTGGTCGCTAGTGATAGTTCCCTCACCGAGAGCATCATTCAATATATTTGCACTGCCAGCAGACGTCTCTCTCATGAATGTCGCAAGGAAGTGAGTTCTACCCGGAGCAGGTGCCGGCTCAGAAACAGTGATAGATGCTGCACTTAGTCCAGCATCACTGGTAACTGTAACGACAGACCCATCAACAACAGCCGAAAATGTGTCTATACTGTCTATAACTGCTTGAAGTGCAGCCGCAGCTTCATCAGCATTTCCCAACGCACCGACATCAATTTCATTAACGCCTGGAGTTGAATCGTTAACAAATGTGACAACAGTAAATTCACCATCACTGCCTGTAAGCGAAAGACTAGTCCCTGCAGCAGGAACACCTAGGAATGTTAGGCTCTCTTGAAGAGCGACACCGATTCCTCCGGCCTGAGTGACAACCGCCGTAATGACATCAGAATTTGCAAATGGATTTCCACCTACAAAGCCGCTAGATTGAACTTGGCTTGATCCAACAACAAATCCTGCGTTATTAATGCGACCAGCATTGACACCATCGTCTGTGCGGCGCTTACCATCACCAATGCCTAGAACTCTAACATATGTTCCAGCGCGAGAATTTCTCATCCACTCATTGACGGCAAGTGGACCAAACTTCTCGCCATCAGAGCTTCCGAACTCTGCAATAAAGTCTCTATAGGTCGCAAATGTGATTGGAACAAATGCGCGTCCCTTTTGTGAAGTTCCGATAACACCTGCAGGAATTCCTTGCGGCGAAATAGAAGTTGGTCCAGAGACATCAATTTCTCTTGTAGAAACGCCCGGGCTCTTAAATGGTGATGCCATCGTCTTACACTCCTGTCACATTAATCTTAAGTTTATTCAAGTAATACATATGTCTTATTCGAAGATAACGCCGCTATTTGTTATTACGAAATCGATCGAGATGTACTCAATTGCTCTAGTTGGAACGATTATGATCTTTCCGTTCATCCTATTCTCATCAACATCAGACTGCGAATTATTCGTAGTGTCACAAATTACTCTAAACTGCTCAATTCCGGCCTGAGCCTGAACGAGTGCTAGAAGCGGTGTAACCTGCGAGACAAATCGATTTCTTGTGGCAGCATTATTTTGCTCAAATAGGAGTCTGCCAGCTTGAGATGCAACAATTCTCTTGACTTCGATAAGAAGTCTTCTAACATTGACACGATCAAGGGCTGACTTTGCCATCTGCAGCGTCTTTTGACCAAAAATTACAAAGCCACCTGCCGGGAATGATGCAATAGGATTAATTCTTGCATCGTAAAGTACATCTCTATCTGAAGTATTGAGTCGAACGTCAACGTTTGTAACTGTGTCGAGCGCTCCTCTATTGAATCCGGCTGGTGCAAACCAGGGATAAGAAATTCTATCGTTGTATGCAAGTGCACCCATTGCAGAAACAGAGGGAGGAACTTTAACGCTGCTCAAATTAGCCGGCTCAATCATGTATACATCTGGGAAGTACGTTGCAACATAGTTGTTGTCAATAACGCGTGACTCAAAAACTTCTGAAGTTTCTCGAGGATCAACTCTTGATGAGGAGTCATCAAATAGACGGTTGCCATCGACATCATAGTTTGGAATATCCATCAGATAAATTGCAAGTCCAAAGTCCTTGACCTTTTCTGCTGCATAATCTGTGATAAATGAATCTCTCATTCCAGGAATGGCGAGAATATTGATGTTAGATGACATCGGGTCTGTAATGATGTCGACTGCTGCGCGATATGAGCTAACAATGTTGTTCTTGGTTCCAATGCCTGAAAGTGATCCATCATCTGATCCTGAGAGGCCCAAGCCGCCTTCAATCGAAACTCCTGCTTTTCCACCTGCGTCTGCAGATGAAGCTCTATCTGACATTAAGCGAATGTCTTTGTCTAGAATATTAAGACCGTCAAAACCGCCGTAGAACAAAGTTGTAAACTTGCTAAACTCTTGGAAGCGATTAAAGACTGTTGATGTGCTATGAACAAGAGTCGCAAGAGTAATTCTATCTACATCGATACCACCAATATTCTCTGTGATTGTGTAGTCTGTTGATCTAGGATTTGCATGTCTAATATATGCAGCTTCAAGCATGTGATCTCTAGCAGTGCCTGTTACATCTGTGATATGACCCGACATCATTCCATTGCGAAGAGCAACTCTTGCAAGAGTAAACTTATTGTCATTGAAATAATCTCTGGCAGATCCTGTAACTAGCGTATCAATTTTATCAATACCCTGAAACTTACTATATGCAGCAACTAGAGGATTAATCTCAGAGCTAATATTTGCATTAAGAATGGCATTGTCTGTGCTACCTGTTGATGGCAGCTTTTCAAACTTGACACCCCAGTAGAATCTAGAGTCTGCTCTTTCATTTTTGCCAACATGTCCTGTGTACGATGGGCTTGTATTAACAGCACCCCTAGTGCATTTAAATCTAAAGGGTAGCGGAGGAACTATTGCACCTGTCTCAATAGTCGCAAGAAGATCCTCTCCATCACCTGTCCCATAAGCTCCAACAACTCTATTGCCTTCAGTGCCTAATTGTCTGCCATTTCTATCAGCAATAAGATCACCGTGATCTGTTAGCTGATTGTTAGTTTTGATGACAGGAATGCCTCTAAAGCCAAAGGGCAATGCATCATTAGGGATTTTTCTCATTTCGACGTTGTCGCTAACTAGAATTCGAATTCTAGGAGAAATATTTTCATATTTTCCTGTTACAATAAGACGTCTTTCAGAATCATCAGTTGCGTCGAAGTTATAGAAAACCTTCTTGTCTCCAATCTTTCTAGCGATATAATTTTCACTCGAAGGATTTAAGTCACATTCAGGGTAGTACTCTAAAATTTCGGGTGAAAGATCAGAATCGTTAAAGTTTCTGAGCTGAACATCAAATGTTCCATACGGATTTAGTGGGTCATTTGATTTTCTAATGTTCGCAATAGAAATCTTGTATCGAGAATTTCCCCAGGCGCCATCGCTAATAGTTTCGAAACTAAAGAGATCGTACTCAGTTGTTCCATATGGCTGCGAAATAAACGAGGGTGTCTTGGGTGTGGTAAATCTTGAATCATAACGCCCAAATAACTCTTTAAAAGTCGAGTCTGTAAAATAGCCAGAGTCTGTAGTGCTTTCTGTTCCCAACACAATTCCAACGGGACCAAACGTCGATAGCCCTGCCACAATATTTTCGACCTTTGCCAGCTCAGTCTCAATAGGCAAGTCTAGATAGAGCAAATGCTGCTCTTCTTGGAAGCGATCTGGATTTGTATTTAGAACTCTTCCAATATAAGACATGCTGCTAGGATCAAGCGAAGCAGTAAAAACCTTAATTCCAGCAGAACCTTCGTCATTCGAAAATGCAGTGCCGGCTGCTGAAGACAGAATGAGTCTAAAATTAGAATTTGCGTCTAGTGTTCCAAAGGCATGTGGACTACCGAGAAACTCTGCAACTGTCTCATTGTGATGCATTATATCAAACTGAGATCCTGTCGTTGTAAAGAGAACACCTCTCACAAGATTAACAGTGTTGTCAGTAAGGTCGTAAGACAAATTATCTGTAAAGATCGGGAAGCCGGCTGACTCGTATGTATTGACATTGTGCTTTGCAATGATGAATTGAACGTGTCCTGCAGGAACCTCACTGTCAAGGCCTACAACTTTAAAGCCGGCATTTTTTGAAACACCTGCTACTTGTGTCTGGAAGCGTTCCGCTGCAGTTTCATTTGTTCCTGCACCCAAGACTCTTACGTATGTTAGCGCATTTTTGCTCTTGAGAAATTCTCTAACCGCATATGGACCAAATCTGTCAATGCTGAGAAATCCAAATCTATTTTCAAAATCAGTTAGATTTCCAACTGTTACGGGTACAAATGCAGGACCTTTCTCTGCAGTGCCAATAATGCCGCCAGGTGTACCTGATGCAGTTGCACTTCTAGCTGAAAGATCAATTTCCTGTTCAAAAAATCCAGGTGATCTGAAAGTTTGCTCAGCCATTGATATATCTCCTTGGACTCAAAATGTTATGTGTAGATTTACTAAGATAAGTATCGTGTAAAATTGAAAATTTTCATTTATTGCAAATGTAAAAAACTTTGAAGTTAAATATCTCCAATATCAACTATCCATTCTTCACGATAAATTGTCTCTCCCTGACGACTCTCTGATCCGCCGGCAACAGGTCTCATCTTTCTTGCTCTAACAGGAATCTTCTTTCTTTTTCCTGTAAAAGGATTAACATCGTATCTATAGAGAATTAAGTCATCTTTGCCCGCTGCAAATTCACCAACAACACTGGGCCCCTGGAGATTACTGTCATCGATAACGCTGCTTTGATCAACATTTTCACCAATTCTTGCCAACCCAGAATTAACTTCATTGACAGCAATTGCCTGACCGGGAAGTCCATCTCCCACATTAGAAATATCGTCTAAAATGAAAGCTTCTTTAGAATGACTAGGCACGTTAGCATTCATATTTTGAGATATCTCTGCATTAATGCTAGTAACTGTAAACTCAATTGTGGGAGCAGAAATACTTCTACGAAGCCCATTAGGACTTCCAGGAAACTCAGGCATCACAAGATACGCATTAACCTTAATGTCAAATGATTGCTTAATTAGTCTTTCAGAATCAGTAAAATCATCATAGTTTTCACCTGCTGAAAAATCGCTAGCGACATAACCTACAAACCAATATCCTTTGCTGGTCTCGAGCCTAAACGTTCTGCCGTAATTATTTTGATAAGAGCTCATGATTGCAGACAAAATCTCGTTCATCTGCTTGGTAAATTGCGCCCAAATAGTTACGTTATAAGTCGCTTGATAAAACTTGACAGGAGGCATCGTAATAATTTCGTAGATATTGTCTTCTAGGCTTGGCGTAAGAAGCTTTCCTTCAATTGTTGACTGCGCCTGTGTGCTTCTTTCTCTCCTGGTGGCGACGGTCCCGGGCAACACCCCCCCGTCAGATAAATGAGATTCACTTGCCAAATTATCTTGATTTGAAAGGCCCAACTTGTTAACAAGTCGCTGATATGTGTCACTTTCAGGCGAAATTTTAATTTTTAATTTGGAAGGATGCATCTGGCCTGGGCCATGTTGATTATCAGGGTTCTGATTAATGCTAGTTCTCATAATTGAGATGAGAGGGAGTATTAGAGTTTTATTTCTGTCTCTAAGGGGCTCTTTTCTATTAAGAACTGCAAATCTTTCACCCGTAGCAAAAATTACCGGGATCCTTTTAAGCTCATCATTTTGATAAAATTGCAAAGGCAGCTGCTCATTAAATAAATTAAAAACAGAGCGATCAGCGTCTTCTAGCGTACATGAAGGCAAAACAAAATCATCAGACACGTTGGTGCCTTCATATCCAGTTGCTTCTCTCTTAATCGAACCTGGAAATTGTGTGTACCTGGTTGACATTTTTATTCATCTCCGTAGAAAGAAGATGTAATACCGTCTTTTTCAACTTTTTGTGGTGTCGCAGAATCGAGTTTACCCTGATCAACGAGCGCGCGCTTGTCACCGGTGACTCCAAGCTCATTTGTCTCATTACCACGTTGCTGGATAAAAACCTCTTGAATTGCATCTGTCTCGTCTGTGTTTTCTGTGAGCGGAGAGATTGGACGAATATTAATTTGTCCTGCTCTCACTTGCTTTCCTGTGATCTTATAGCCAGAAATATGCTCTACTTGTCCAAAAATGAGTTTCTCGACGATGATTGAAGTTATTTCATAATAAACAGAGTCATAGCTAAAATAGTCGCCTTCTCTTACTGTAATATTTCTATCAATTACATCTCTAACATGAATGTGCGCTGTAACTGAAAGATATTCTTCACTTCCAAAGCGATTGGTTCGAACCTCATTGGGATTCCATTCTACTAGCGACTCTAACTCTACAGGAGGATCAAAAACTTTGTCGCTTGATTCTTCATACACATCGTGCACGCTGCTCAAGTCTTCTCTAATTCTAAAATAGAAAATTTTCTGACCTGCAACATCCTTGATGAGCTCTTTTGTAATATCAGAAATAAAATCTATTTCTCTTGGAGTTATAAAAAGTCTAGCCATTTTAGCCTACGATAATTGCCTTGCCATTAGGCATAGGGACAAATTTTAACAACTTGTTTAGATTGTCAGCTGCAGCAACTTCTGTCTCAAGTATCTTAGAGTAAGTCAAGGATTCAAGCATTTCTTTGAGTTCTGTCTTAAGATCTTTTTGCTCTTCTCTACCCTGACTAACAAGATCTGCACCGTTTAATTGAACTTCAGCCCCTGGAATTGGGACTGTCGAAAATTTTGATCTGACCAGACCTAAGATTTCTTTGCAGAGTGCAATAGTATACTGTCTAGTCCACTGCCGTCCAATAGAATTAATTCTATTATAGAGAAGATTACCAAAGGGAACATTTGAGAGGTTGCTAACTCCGTAGATAGAATCATCCTTGAAAGGAGGATTTAAAGGATCAGGAGCGAAAGCGACACGAATCCATAATCTTCGTGGCAGCGCTGTTGCTTCAATGGGAGTTGGAAATATTCTAATCTTTGTTCCTGTTACTTTGTAAGAAAAATTAGATCTTCTAACACGTTGAGACATGCTAAGCATTCCGCCTCTTAAGACATCTTCGAATACAGGCAACACATAAAAGACAGTCTCAGGAGTAAAAGATTCAAAATTAAATTCATTATTTAGGTAGTTGACTGCTGAAGTTGTGTCAAAAAATCTGTATGCTGCAGAAGGATTGAAATGAAATACTTCTTGGATTTTTAGTTTTTTTGTAGGTGAGTTGAAAGAGCTAGACACGATTAGATCGCCGTTCATGTCTTTGAGCTCTTCGTAAATATCATAGTCTTGCTGTCCAGGAACTAGCTGAATTGATCCGCTCAATGTCCTGTATGCGCCGCCTAATCCTGCCTCAATAGAATAGGGTTCTGCTCTACGCAGTGCAAACTCAAAATTCTCTCTTGGCAGCTTCTGCTCTGCGCCTGAAAGAGTTCCTGTTGCGAATCCCATGAGGCTGGCCATTTGAGATTTTGCCTGGTATTGATTAATAATCGCACCGTACATGCAAAATGCTTCTTCAAAGCATGCCCAAATTTGTTTCTTTGTCAATTCAACACTTAAAATGTCATCTCCGAGTCGTCTCTTGACGAAAGTAACCATTGCGTCTGCTTCGACTTGAAAATCACTGTCGCCATCAAAAAATCCAAAAGGCGTAGGATTTAATGTTTCATTAAAATTTGCCATCTGCAACTCCTTCCCCTAAATAGGAGCCACGTCTTCAAATTCATGATTAAGCCATGTATTTTATTAGTAGACCACTACCTGCCATTAAAAACTGTACAACTGTGAAAATTGTAACAGCTTTTATCTTAAAAGACTTTAAGTCTTCCACTGATTTAACTAGTTCCTTAAGTTGAGTAACAGATGTCACTTCTTCAACATTTTTCTTCCATGTTTTAAGTTCGTCAACAGTGTCTAAACGAACCTGTATTTTTGATATATCACCTCGAACACCCTGTAAATCACTCCTGAGACTCTCTATGCCGTGTCCCAATGTTTCTAGCTCCTTTAAAACTAACCTCGAATACTCGTTCCACCCATCGGTATTAACTGAATTTCCAGATCTATCACGGTGATCATCAGACGACATACTCAACCTCCTGCAGTTTTAATGAACATCTTAAAGATATTCGAATTCAAAATTGCATCAACAGAAACTCTTATTTTTTCATTGCTCTGTAACGAGTATGTCTTCTCTCGAATACTAAGCAACTGATTATAAATATCACGTAAATCGCTAGAATCAATTGAGTAGCCCACAATGTAAGCAATTTTTTCCAGATAAAAAACACGCGTCAAGCAAATAAATTTCTGCTTATTTCCGATCACTGTGCTAAATGCACTACTGCCTGTCAATAATGCATCATTATGTTTGTCGATCATAAGCTCACAAACACTTTTACTGCTATATGCATCTAAAAGGCTAGACGCACTGCTATCATCGAATGGATTGCCTGTCATGCCTGCGATATAGAATTCCGCATCAACAATCCATGTCTCAACATGAAAAGGCAGCTCAGTAAGCACTGTATTTTTCATGACATTTGAAAGCAAATCCTGGACTGCTTTTGAGTCGGCTTTGCTAGCAACAGACGACTTTCCATTTTTAAAATTCATCGTCATATTGTCTAAGTATGTTTAAATAAAAAACCCGACAAAGAGTCGGGTTTAAATTCGCAATTAGAGATCGTGCCTTAAATTAAATATAAATTAATTTGACGCCTTCACCCTTCACGACAATTTTGATCATATTTTTTGAAACAAAAATGACCTCACCGCTAATGCCTCCCTTTACATAGGAATCACCGACCTTATAGGTCTTTGGTGAAAATTCCTCTTTTTTGGGAAGAGGAACAACAGGAGGAGCTAAAACAGCAGGCTCTGGATCTAAATGTTCAACAACATCGAGCGTCTCATTAGGCAGATCAGACTCGTCATGGTCATGAAGCACTGCAGAATCTTCAGCGCTCTCTAACACAACCTCAGGATTAGTATTTAATCTAGCCAGCGGATTTACTCTATTCTTTTTTGATTTAAGCGATGACATCTTAGCTCCTTGTAAATTATTCAAATAGCAAAACTAAAATTAGTCAGGACCACCCGCGCCAAGCACGCTATTATAAGAAGCGATAACTCTCCAAGCTGTGCCATTCCACATTAGCTCTAAAGTGTCACCTAACTGATTAAATTCAAAGGAGCCGTCGCCGCCCGCAATGTTTGCAATTGTTAAAGTTGCAACGCCGGCACCTTTGCCAATCATAAAAATCTTTTTTAGCTGACCCACTACGCTTCCTGCTGCAAGAGTAACTCCATAATTAGCACCTGCTGTTGTTATACTTGTATAATAGCATAATGGTGAAACTGGTCCTGCAACTGTTATAGCTTGCGGTGCAACATCAGGGACGAAAGCCATCATTGCGCTACCGACGTTTGTTCCTGACTGCTGGTATAGACCTTTGTTGGGGGTATAAACTACTTTTGGCATGTGAATCTCCTTTGAACCGAATGCTTCCAGCCTTCTGTCGGTATCAGATGTTCACTCAGGCTGGGCTTGAAAATAAGTATGTGCTTAAAGATTCACAAACTTAAAAATTATCAAGTACGCCAGAATTCTTAATCGCTCGAGCAAGGCCTTCGGGCCCCTTCTTTAAGCCCGTAGACATTTCGACAGTAATAACATTAATTAGTGTTTTGAGCTTATTTTCAAGCAAGAGAACTCGAGTCTCAAGCTCACCAACTCTCTTGATGAGCTGCGCTGTCTCGTCTAGTCGAACATCTGCTGACCCAGACTCAACCTTTTCAACAGTATTTTCAGATATGGTCGTCGAATTGTCAACTAGCGTTAAGACTTCTAGTTTATCTGCAGAAGCTTCTAAATCCTCTGCGACTGCCTGCATTGTCTCTGAATCTTCTCTCTTTGCACGACCGAAATAATTTTTATTTGACAGCTTTGCCATATTTTCTCCCAGTAATATCTCTATAACACGATTATCTAGCATCTCGACAAATTGTTAACACAGAGCAGCTCCGTTGTCTTTCTGTGACACGCAAACCAATCTTTTGATTAGACCAGCATATTGGCAGAGAAGCTGTCATTTTAATAAACGCAGACATTAATGTCTACTAGATGAGCTAGGCAGTTAATTAGCTAGCTGCTGTTGTGTCTGCACCTGCAGTAAGTGCAGCCATTTCTGCGGCAACTAGTTCTGCTACGAATGCTTTGGCTTCTTGTGTTTCCATGCCAGCCTTTACTAGAGCAGGAACTGCTTTGGTAATAGCATTTTTTGCCGAATTTGCAATGCTCTTCTTCAGCGAAGCTTGTGCTTCTTGAGCAGCTGCTTTGACAGCATCATCTTCTATTTTTTGAATTGCTTGACCGATGTCTTCAGCGGCTTTTAGACCCAATTTTGCAACCTGTCCTGCGACTTGTCCTACACCCTTTAGGGGCTCGAGTGCAGCACCACCCAAAGATTTTGTAGCACCCTTAAGTGAAGATGCTCCAGCTTTAATTGCAGCCCATAAACCGGCTTCAACTAGCTGTTCAGCAATAAGCTCAGCGCGGTGCTCTGACATCAATTGGCCTGGGCGAGTCTCAGGAGTAGACCTAAGATATTCTTCTCTTATTATTCTTCTAATTTTTTTTTGAACAGCTGCCTCTGTCAATCTCTTACTGCCTCGCCTACGTGCCAAATTATTCATATCTTCCTCCTGTTTTTGTTCTTAAAATGCTAAGTAAAACTAAGTATGATTATCTAGATACTTAGAGTGTTAATTTTTACGTTTGTGCGCAGCTGCCAATGCTTTTCCAATTTGAGCCTGCGCATTTAGGCCGCTTGACACTTGATTTTCTAATATTTCTATCGTTCTAACGTAGACAGACATCAACATTTTAACATCTTCTAGGGCATCATGCCAGCCTGATGCTTCAATATCAAATGCTTTTGAAAGATTACCCAAGGATGCTGAAAGTCTTCCGCGATTCTTAAGAAGCTCAATTAGGCGTAAAGCTTCAGGATCAGGGTTGCTTGAAGAGGCAGCAGCTGTCAAAACTGGAAAAAGATACTGCTGGATTAGCGTCAGTGTATCTAGCACAGGAAGTTTAGGCATTTTTCCACCACTTCTAACATTAATAAATCTCATATCAAAACTTGCATTTTGAGCAACCAGCAGTGGGTTTGGATATTCTGAAATAAAATTAAAAAATTCATTAATGACATCCTGCTCTGGATCAAATTTACCTCGACTCACGCCGTATGATGTCATACTCAAGAGTTTTCTAGGATCTCCAAGCGCGCGCTTTCCTAGCTTTTGATCTTTGGCGTCCCACTTTTGACGCTCTCTAGAACTGGGATTTGTCATTAGCCGCCTAGTATAATCAGTAAAGCTGATTTTTTTATTAAAAGTTCCAAGTATATTGCTGCCATCGCTGTCTGCACCCCAGTCAGGCTTGACAGCTATAGCTGCGATCTGTGTTAGTTGTGGCCCACCTTCTTTGCCAGGCTGTCGAGTCCACGGTCTTAAGCCTGTCGTCTCCGTATCAAAGAATATCCACGTATGATTGCTGTATGAATTAAGCACATTTAAAAAACCATCAAGACTTCCATCTGATCTGGCAATCTCATTAAGAATAATGCCTCTAATGATTTTTCTAACCTTTGATTCGCTAAGAAATGACATTTAAATCCTTTATCTTAATGAGCAATATCGTCACTATTCAATCATTAAATATCACACACGAATTGTAAGTTTAAAAAAAATGGGGGCCCAAAGCAGGGCCCCCTAAACTAAATCATTGTCGTTGTTTTTAAGTATAACGTAGAAGTCTAAATTGATAATTTTTTTCTTAAAACTAGAGGATTATTTTTGACTCTCCAAAATTCTTTTTCTAATGGAGGCTCTTCACCATCCTTAAACCACATTAGCTTTCTACCTGCAGTCGTGTAATAAACACCGATAATGGTAATTTCACCGGCGTGAATTAAGTCATGGCAGGAGTGACAAACGACAGCTAGATTATAATTGTCATTAGTACATCGAGGATCACATCTAGGAATAATGTGATGAAAATTGATTGCTGCAGATCTATCGTAGTTACAGATCTCACAGCGATCTTTAGATAATTTTGGTTGATTTCTATTTCTTCGAGTCATTTGTTCTTTCTAGAATTAAAAAAAAGGCAGACACAAAGTGTCTGCCCCTTAAGAACAAGAAACTATCTAATATTAGATAATGTTCATGTCCATCAGTGTCACAGTGCCGTAGAAGTCGCTGCGGACCATCTTCTTGCCGTAACGTGTCATCACGCCCTTACGGGGTGTGAAATCGTCTGGCGCGAAGATTGTGGGTGTGACGATGAGAGGAACGTAAGGAGCGTAGACGTAGCCTGTCTCGAGGTAGCTACCGCCCTTGTAACCAACAAGGATCTTGTTGCGGGGGAAGTAGGGGTCCTTGTAGACTGTGAAACGGTTCGACACTGTACCAATCTTCTCGGTGCCGAGAGTCATGGGTGACGAGACCTGGCCCTCACCGTCGATTGTGTAGCTGGGCTTGTAGAAAACCGAGCTCTCGAGGATTGTGGCAACGTCGGGTCCAACGACGATGAAGTTCGCCGAACCACGCAGTGTCTTGCGGTGAATTGTGTTGGCAACGTCGATAATTGTCTCGACGAGAGTCTCGTACCACTCACGGACTGTGCCTGTGAAGGCGGGTCCTGGGTTGAGTGAACCGTTACGCTCGACCTCGCGGCCGGTCTCCTTGTTGACAAAGCGACCGGGAGCGCGCGACCAGTAGTAGTTTGCGCCGTTTGCCTGCGTGAGAAGATCATTGAGAACCTCTCTGTCAAGTTCTAGAGCAATCTGCTCTGACAGGATCTGTGTGAGCTCAACCTCAGCGTCAAGGCTGTGGTAGGCATTCAGGTCCTGTGCGAGCTCAGGCGACCAACGTGCCTTGAGCTTGCGTGACTGAGCCGTAACTGCCAGCGACTCGATCTTAATGTCGATCTCTGGGATTGTTGGCGACTCTGCGTCAAGCTGGCGAGCCGCTGCAGATGATTCAAATGAGGGAATAACGAGAGTGTCACCACCGGAAGCATCAGCCTCAAATTTATCTGATACTGGGTATGTTACTGTAAATTTACCCTGATCGCCGCTGTGTATGCCGGTACCTTTCAAAACCATTAGAACGTGTGCGTTGCCTGTTGCTGTTGTCGCAAGAGGTGCAGGTGTCACAGAGGTACCATCGAATATTACAAGCTGATTTAGACGACGAACATTTAATGTTGATCCTGCCTGAATCGTTGCAGGAATTGTCTCCAGGTTTGTGACTGCATCAAAACCGGCCGCTCCGTTATCTTTAACAAGAGAAATGCCTTTGACAGCTGTCGAATCTACATTTGGGAAGTTGTCTGCATTGAATGGAACTGCCAAGAAAACAAATTGACCACCTGCCTCGATGAGATTTGTAATCTGGGGATCAAACTGCAACAGCAAACCATCTGTGCCTGTAGCGTGTGCTGTCGAAGCAATTGCTGTATCTGCGTCTGGCTTTACAATCGTAGAGGTGCCTGAGAAAGCAAATAGTTTGTTGGTCGGAGCTACGTTATCGACGGGTGTTGCTTTATGAACTCTGGAATATGTTGTTCCAACGAGGTCATATTGACCTCCTGTTGCTAGCGACCCGCTCTGGACGCCTTTGCCGACTGGGTTATTGTAGATCGACGATCCTGACACAAATGTACTACCCTGGTCTGTTCCACCAACGTTTGTTCCGTAGGTGTAATCGAGGTAGAAGAGCAGACCCGAAGGAAGGCTCATTGGCTGGATCGACACGAGCTCGTTGGCAACGAGGCCACCAAAGACGCGGCGAACGATTGGGAATGCAACGTTGGTAAAGCCACGGATATCTCCGCTAGCGCTGAGTGCGCCCCCACCAGTTGAAAGGGTTGAAGCCTCACGAAGAACCTGTGCTGCCTGGTTCTCGAGAAGGCGAGCCATGTTCTCACGGTTGACACCGTCGAGACCACGAAGAAGGCCTGTGCGCGACCACTTCTCTGTGAGTCGCTTGTTCTGTGTGCCGAGGTGCCTCTCGCGGATGCCCTCTGACAGCTGCTCTAAAGAAAATGAACTCATAATATATCTCCTTAATCCTTGTAGTTTTGGTTTAGCGATTTTTATTTCTTGCTTGCGATGCCTGCAAGAACTGCCCATCGATCTACCTCAACTCCATTGGATGTCGGGCGAACCTGCGCCGACTGGGTTGATCTGGAAGCCGATCCGAGCGTCCGTGTGCTTCCCTCTTGTAGCGAACGTGCGCCACCCTTGTTGAGGGACTCAGTCAGGCTCTTGTAAAGAAGCTTTGCCTCGCGGAGCGTCTTGGCATTATCTAGCGCCTCGACAATTGCTCGCTGCTGCTTCTGTGTCAGATTCTTGTTCTGCATTAACTTGTTGGCGTAGAGAAGCTTCGCATTGAAGAGATTCATCTCAACAAGCTGTGACTTCATCGACTCTGTCATTGTCTCATACTCTCTCAGTTTGGAGCGTAGAGCTGCAGTCTCATTGTTGCGTCGGGGCGAAACTGCTCTTCTGTGGGCAGACTCGTGCATACGGCCGCCCTTGAACTTAACACGGCCGAGCTCATCGGCCAAAACATTGAGGAGTGTCTCCTCATCAACGTCGATGAACATCTCATCCTCGACGTCGCCATCGCCAAAGGCGCGGGCTGTAAACTTGGGATCGGAAACGCCACTTGTGACCTCTGAAAGACGCTTCATGCGGCGAAGCTCACGGCGAAGAACGGACTCATCGATCTCATACACCTGACTCTCATTCTTCTCTTCGTCCTCGCCTTCGTCGGCGCCTTCGGCATCATCCTCGCCTTCGCCGCCGAGGTCACCTAGGTCGCCCATGTCATCCTCGCCTTCATCGCCGCCCTCTCCCTTGAGAGCAGCAAGCGCATCCTCGAGCGCCTTGATAGCGCTGTCGACATCAGGCTCACCCTCGCCCTCATCCTTTTCATCGGCTTCCTCGAGGGCTTCTTCGACGGGCATCTCGTCTTCTTCGTGCATGCCTTCTACTGGCATGCCGTCTTCTTCTGCCATCTCAAAAAGAAAATCAAAGACATTATTGTTCACGCGCTTCCTTGACATTTTCATCTCCTTAATCAGATTATTCATTTTGTTAATAATTTTTGAGCTACCTTCTGTAAGTATAGCATCGCTCTTGATTTTTGCTGCCTGCTTCTGCAAAGTTTCTAATATTTGTACAAATTTCTTCTTTTCATTGATTCCGAGACCGTTCTTGATCTCTTTTTCAAGCATAATATTGAATAGTTTGTACTTCATCTCGAAGATCTTCGCGCGCTGTGTGGCAGACTTTAAACTACTGCGGGAAGTCGCACGATCTTCTAGTCCTTCAAAAGTTTTTGACTTTTGATTTACGATAATTTCAACATCGTCAAGTGTCAAACTAATATTGCCATCATCTTTGACGTTGATTTGTGCACCAGATGACGTGGGTGTGACTGAAACGTCGTCCTCGTCATGCTCGAGCTCGCCCATCTCATCCTCGTCCTCAAAGTCTTCAATATTGGTCGTACGTGGATTAGGCATGTCATCACTTGGCTCGGCTAATTCACCAGCCTCTTCGCCGGCGTCTGAGTCTATATCGATAAGCTCAGACTCTTCTGAGCTTTCAATCTCATCCTCATCGCTAAGAAGCTTCTTTTCAATAAGCTTGCGTATCTGCGGCGTAATTGCATCAATGATCTTATTACGTGCATTAGCCTCGGCAATCTCACGAAGCTGTCGAGCATCTGCAATTGATTCAATATAAAGGTTTTGGCTCATAATCCCCACTCATCAATGTCTTATGACAAATTCTATAAGCTTAATTATCACAAGAAAAACAATTTATTTGAGACAATTAAAAAAAATTAAAAAACTGCATTTTTTTTAATGACATCCCAAATAGAAATAAAATCTTCGTCTTCATCGCCTTCATCGACGTCATCGAAATCTTCGACATTGTCAAAAATATTATCATTTTCGAAAGGCGCGCTAGACCATCCTCTGAGCATTCCTGTTCTAACTGGGTGCGCAACAGTCAAATAGACAGCTGCTCCTTGCCCACCAGATTTTACAGCTTTGCGCCATATTCCTGGCATTGGAACAAGAGATGAATTCATTGCAGCAATCTCGTTAAGTACATAATCTGTTCTATAGAAACAGTCTGCAATTGAAAGACTAGTATTGCTTCCGGCAAAATAAAAAGGATCTGCCTTATATCCGCCGAGAGGATCATTAACAGCAATATCAGTATTTAATTTTTTAGACATTAAAGACAGAAGATGTGGATCTTCTATTTCTAGGGATTCATCATCTTCGGCTTCATCTTCGTTAACAGGATCTATGTAAGGAAAATAATTGTTTCTTCCTCTTTGATCATGCCATTTATTGTCAATTCTACCGTAACCTAAATCACTTCTTGCATCTTTAAAACTAGGAGAAGCGCCCGTTGTATTTCCATAAGACGAGAGCTTTTCAAAAAGTTTCTGCCTAGTTTTAGATGCAAGAAGTTTCATTAAGATTATTCGGGAATTCCGCCACTCTTTCCCATTAAATAAGAACCAAGTGTGCCTTTTGCGATATTAGCTGATGCATCTTTGGATGACAGAGAGATACCTGGACCTGTGCCATAGATATTGGTCCTGGGCGTCGGATCAACTTCGGGCAAATCGTAAGGATTCATCGAGCCTTCTACGCCGGGAGATGCAGTTGTAGGCACATAAGGACCGGCTGGAAGTCCACCGCCGCCGGTTCTAACATCTTCAACATCGGGAGCGCCTTTGTAATTTTGAACAAACAATCCGAACGTATGTCCACCGTCATTGATAGCTCTCTCCTGAACGTTTTCGATCCAATATTCATGAACCTTTGCGTCAGACCACTCGCCCTTGTAGAGGGGAGAATTAGCAAATGCAGCCCTAAGTGAATTAGATGCAGAACGACCCGGACCTCGCTCTGTCACAACTGCTTCTGTCGTATATTGTTTATGCGTAGGCATATGAGTCTCCTTTTAGGGTATTATGAAAGTCTCTTAAGGACTCTCTTGCGCAGTATATTCTGAGCTTCTCTAATTGCTTGAACTTCCTTGTGGAGCTTTGACTCCTTAATCTTGAGAGCCTTGATGTGATCGATCTCCTTTGCAAGAGTGTCGGCCAAATCTTCGGGATCAACTTCTTCAGCCTTGACTTTTTCAACATCTTCGATGCCGTCCATGAACGGGTCACCTTCCGACATAAGTCGAGCTTTTTCCTCAAGAATAATTTTGCGAAGTACGTGTGGTGTCAAAAGTTTGTGCATAATTTACATGTCTCCAAAACGAAGTGCTTAAAATTACTTATCGCTGTCGCTCAATAAATGGAAACTATTTTTACTTTTTTGATTGATTAAAAGCAAGTGCAGACCAGTGCTTTGCCATTTCTTCGCTAAAACCTGAACCACCTACGGGAGAATCATCATGATTTTCATTGTCTAATGAATGGCCCTTGAGAACTCGCCTATCATTTTCAATTTGTTCTTGAAGTGTTGTTTCAGCTGTATCTGCAAACAATGCAGCCATTACTGCATCATTTGTGACGCTTTTAACCAGATTATTGACAGTTGGCGCCGATGATTGCTTAGCTGGTTTTTGACCAAACTGAGTCTTATTGGCAATTGTCTGCCTCATCTTTAGCATTTCTTGAATACTTCTATCCTGAGTTTTGGCTGCAGTGACAGGCATCTCTTTTTTTGCCTCAACAATTCTGCTCGAAGAACCAATTCCCTCACTGAGAATTTCAACAAGGCACTCTTTGACAATATTTTTTAGTTCGCTTTTTGTCATAGCAGATATTATCCTATACCTACAATACCATCCAAAATAGGAAACTGGCTATGTGGAACATTTGTAACACCTACAAGAACAGAAGAGGTAGCTGCACCTGCTGTGTTGTTTTTTAACCAAAATTCGCGACATTTAATCTCTAGGCGAGGTGAAGTACCTGCCTTAACAATAAAATAATTAGTGCCGGCAACACCTGCTGAACTAAATCCTAATCTAAGTTCTACATCTGTGCTGACAACAATAAATCTAGATACAAAAGGAAGCTCTATGTGTTGTGTGCTTCCTGCTCCTATTGAATAAGCTTTAACGAAAGGTATCGATGACACCTGGTATTCGGCTGCATTATTGTGGTTTGAATAGACGTGTTGAATAGCCATTTTATTCCTTCCAGGTTAGAATTTCATTGAAAATTCTATCAACTCTATCTGACTTAGTAAAGTGACGCTTTAAGTCATTTTCGGAAATTCTACGGCCTTCCTTCATCATGAAAGCGCCAGGTGTCGAAGGCTCACTAACAAAGTCCCAGCAGATTAATTGAAAGTCATCTTGCACAACTTGGTGATCACCAGAAGACTTTGTTGACCCAACACCTCTAGATGAAATACCCAGTGTAATTCCATTTTCAACAAGGCTCTGAAGAATCTTGCCTGACGGTGTATCTAATAGCTCAACTGTTCCGTAACAGATACCGCCCTGCATGTAAGCAGATCTTACAATATGAGAGACATTCTTAAGCTCGACAACAGAACTTTCTGGGTGATCACACTCACCAAGTGCGCGATTCTCATTAATAAACTTCTGGTAATTTCTAACTTCTCTAGAAAGAATATGCTCAGGATAAATGCGGCCATTTTGATTCAAAGTATCAGACTTTTGCAATATTCCCTTAAGGATAATCTTGCCTGCGTTCTTTTCCCTTGACTCAGCAATCATCTCCTTTGTATACTCAAAGTTTTGCCATTCTGTTAAAAGCTGCTTATTCATCTTTGCCCCCTGTGATTTCGTCACAAAGCTTGAGAACAGTCATAAACTTGGCAATATTTCCATCGCTGTGATCGCCGGGATTTAATGACTCAATTAGAGATGTAACTCCTGGAATTTTTGCCTCGACAAAAGAGCTCTTGCACGATCTCTTGTAATCAGCGAGACCCTTGAGTGACTCATTAATGACGCTGCCAAGATATTTGGTAAAATTATCACCATTTGACTCTCTCAGCGCATGCTCTTTAACAAGAACCATCTGCTTAGGTGTCAAAATAGTCTCATACTTTTTATTTAATTTTTCTCTCATTACGCTTACGACGAGGTTGTCAACATTTTCAGTCTTAAGCTCGCTAACATTTAAATTAGACTTGGGTTCAAGAAGCCAGCTGTGAATCTTGTCTTCAAAAATCGCGATTCTAGAAATATCGCTAGTCCTTGTGTCGCGCCAATCATTCATCAGTGTCTGAATTGTTGCATAAGTTCTGTACTCTGGAACTCTTGTTGTGTAGAAATCTCGACTAGAAATTGTGTGATTAATTTCCTTGATAAGTCTTGATTTTTCTTGCATTAATTTGACACTGTTGTGATCTTTTGCAGCTTCTCTTGCTTCGACAAGAATCTTAGCAGCAATTTCGCTAGAAGAAACCTGTGTTTTTACGAGAGCATTAAATAGACGAAATTCTTTGTAGAGCTCAGTGCCTGGCTTAAAATGTTTTTTAACGATATTAACAACTTTAATTGCACTTTCATTGTCACCATCGACAATGTGCTCTGAAATCTTTCGCATTAGTTGCTCATAAATAATGCCAACATTGCGCTTCTTGTTATGCGTTGTTTTTTTATTCATCATCTCCGGCACCTATGAGATCAATTAGACGAAGCTTCTCAAGTCTCTCATGTGACTCATTACCTTCTCTAAGTATGGCTTTCTTTTGCAAACGTAATCCATTTTTCATCTTCTGAAGCAAAGATTCTGCATCTCTTGTCATTCTTGTCTGCTGAAATTCACTTTTTTCTAGAAATTGATCAAATGGGTCTCTTTCGAAAGCTTCAAATGTGCTTCCTGAAATTCCAAAAACATCTTTGTCGTTCTTTGTTGAATTTCTAAGCATGCCGCTAATATTAACTTTTGCATTAACTGCACTTGTTAATTTATTTTCGCCGCCCTTTCGCCCATGACCGCCTTTTTCTCCACGTTGTGTTCTATTTGTCGGCTTAATTGGTTTGTCATCAATGTCGACATTAATAAGAACATCTTCATCTAATTCATCATCATCATCAAAGAGTTCTGCGGGTGATTCAGCAGCAATGCTTAGTTTTTTAGGAGCGGTCTTGAGGAGATCTCCTGGCTTAACTGCGCCTGAGAAAAGGTCTCCGCCGGCGGCTTCTTCACCCCCACCGGCTGGAGCCGCTTCGCCGCCACCGCCACCGCCACCGCCGAACATGTCTGTTGCGCCACCGCCGGCATCAGCTGGAGCCTCAGAGCCTGCGGGCCCTGCTTGACTTCCAACTTCAACGCCCTTTTCTTCATCTGTGTCTTTAATGCGCTCCTTGCGAATTTGCTCAATTTGCTCGTCAGTCATTTCTAGAATGTTTTTGCGCAAGTAAGTCTTGCTCACAAGACCTTCGGGTGCACCGCTTGCTATTTCAAATCTCATTTTAATCAATTCTAGCTTTTGCTGCTGTGCGATAGACGAGGGATTTGAGAGTCTTAACTCAAAATCAACAAGATCTTCACTGTCGTAACCATTAATATAAAGATGAATCATTGCAATCTTGTTTAATTCAGCAATAATTGTCTTCTGAATACGCGCAATTGTTCTAGAAAATCTAATGTCTTCTTGAGCTAATGTAGCTTTGGCGCCAATATCTTCATCATATCCAAGATATGCTTTTGGAATTTTGAGCGCAGAAAAAAGCTTTTTCTGGATATATTGAACATCTTCAATTGCAGCAGCATTTGTGCCGCCTGCAAGAGTATCAATTTTTGTTCCAGATTCACTTCCTCTGACAGGCAAGTAGTAATCTTCGTCGACGCTCATGGGATTGTAGCGCAAGTCAACTCTTCCAGAATTTCTATCAATAATCTGATTACGCTTAAGTGCCGTCTTAGCCTGCTCCAAATAATTTCCAACCTCTTCTGGGGGGACATTACCGACATCAATATAGAAGACTCTTCTGTCTGGCGACCTAACGACACGATAGACAAGCATGGCGTCTTCAATAAGAATCAATTGACGCCAAATTCTTCTTGCTCCCTCTAGAACAGATGAACCGTATGGCAAAAATGCATCATTGCCTAAAAGGCGCATATGAGTGACTTGCCAGTTTTCTAAGACTTGATTTCCTTGAGAAATCCAACGAAATCTAACGGCAGACGGGTCATCCTTGTCAAAACCCTCTTCTCTTTCCATCTCTGAAATAGGAATTGGGTAGGCATTAGTCACGCCATACTCAGGGTGTACATCATTGAAAAGGAAGAAATCACCGTACTTGCAGAGGTTTCTGACCCACATCGAAAGATTGAATTCAATGTTTAGCGTGTCATGAAACAACGTCTCAAGGATTTCTTTAATTTTTCTGTTGTCTGAATAGATGTGTAAAACACGACCTTTGTCGTCTGCTGCGGCACATTCTTCTGCATATATGTCTAGCGCAGAAGAAATCTCAGGCGTCGCCTCCATTTCGGCAAAGTCGCTGTATCGAGACATTCTATCGTAGGAGCCGTATGCCGAAAGCGTGCTGCTATAGACGTCGCTGTGAGATCGCTTAAAGATCTCTAGCGTCGAGGCAAATGATGAAGATTTGCTTTCAGGATTTCTAATCTTCCTCTTGACGACAGGTCCTGAACGAAAGAGCTTCGTAAGACGTGAAAATAAACTTCTCTCTTTTTTCATGACATGCCACCACCTTTAGCTCATATTGCTTTAATAATATATCGCATACAGTAATTTTTAAATAGTCATCAAAGGAGCCACTTAAAATCATTAAGTTCTGATTTTTTATCACCTTTGTTGGGAATATTTTCTACAAAGACAGGTGCAAATGGATTGTTCCTGTAACCTGACAATGGGTTCTTCGGGATATCTTGTGTGCTATTGACGGCAAAGCCCTGTAACATTGCCTTGTTAATGTCATATGATGACTTGCTATTTACTGGAGACGTTTCATAAATCCAGACGCCAATTGCTAAAGACATGATTAAGTCATCATTAAAGCCTTTGTGCGCCTGCGCTTTATTACCATGCCAGACAAATGTTTTAGCTTCTTCATAGAGCCTAGATGAATATGTCTTAATTTCTCTATTTCTAATGACTTGCTCGAGCTTTGTCAAAATTTGATTTCTAGATTGTGCTTGAGTCGAAAATCCTATTTTAGAAATGTCTACTTCGCCACCGTAGAGCGCATTATACTTGTCTTTTTCATTTCTATAGTAGAGATTCTTATAGCCAAGCTCTTTGAGCTTCATGATGACCGCATAACCAAATGTGTTGTTTTCTGGACAAATCAGTGCGTTATTGTATCTTTTGCCCGCCTCAGCAAGAATAGAAGCAAATTGATCAGGGGGCGCTCGCCCCTTAAACTCACAGACGACTTCAGACTCGCCAGTGTCAATTACATGAAATGTACTGCAGTCATTTGCATCACCACGTGAAACATCTGCAGAAATAATGTACTGATGCGACGCAAGAGAGTATTTCCATACCCAAGCATCCATTTCAGGGCCCCACCGTTCGAGCGGCCGCTTAATATTTGCTCCAAGCCACTCAATATCATTGATGTTAAGAACAGTATCACCTGATGCTGCAAAGTCACAAAGAAGCTCTTGCGCAATTTGTTTCTTAGTTAGATTTTTACATTCATTTTCAAACCATGCATCATCCCTGTCTGGATGTACATCCCATGGCAACTTGACTGGATTAAACTCATTCTTTTTTGAAATAGCATTAACCCAAAGCTCATGGTACTGCCCACCGACACCGTTAGGCGTCGACAAAATAATCGCGCGACCGCCGGTTGAAAGTGTCGGATAGAGACCGGTAAAAATTTCATCAAAGTTCCTAATGAACGCCGCCTCATCAATAATCAGGAGAGAAAGAGCTTCTGAGCGACCAGCGTCATCTGATGTAGGCACGGCCTTGATGCTTGAGCCATTACTAAATTCTAGTGCCTGCTTATTATCTCCAATAATTTCTGGTAGCAAGAGCCATTTAGGCATATTGCGAACACCAACTTTAATTTTTTTAATAAAGTTTTGTGCAACAGAAAGTTTTGTGGCAATTACTAGGATATTTTTTTCTTTAAAGAAAACAGCCATCCAGATTGCATATGCTGCTACAAGCGTAGAAAGACCTAGCTGTCTAGACTTGAGTATGATATTAAAGCGATGATCATTAAATGATTGAACGCAATCATCCTGAAATTTATACGTTTTAAACGGAATCAGACCGCGCGTTGGGTGCTGAATTTTCAGGTACCTGTTCATGAAATACGCTGGATCTTTGCCGCAGCGAATAATTTCAGAAACCTGGTGCTGCTTTGAAATAATTGTCATATTAGCTCAAAATGCTAAACCTGTACGTTCTTCGATAATATGCAGTTTTTCTTTGAGCTTGCATTGTGCTTGGCAAAAATTCAACGTTGTCGCTATAATCAATCTCTTTGATCTTAAGATTTTTGCCGGTAATCTCTTTAAAGAGCGACTTAAGCGTTTTGACTCTTTCATTGACAAGCTGCGCAGCCTCATCAATCGCGCGATTTGTTTGTTCACGCAAAGTATGCTGCTGTCGATATTTGTCAGCTGCAGCAAAGTGAAAAATTGTCTGGAAGCGAAGACTTAGCTCAGGTGATCCATCCTCACCACCCTTAAAAGATGCTGTTATCGACCTTGTTCCGCTATTAGACGATGACTTACCAAACGTAGTATTAAGTATTGTGCTTAAAACCTCTAAATCGCTTTGCATTATTGACTCCTGAAATTACTGCTCAATAAATATGTAGGATGTTGATTTAGTTTGTGTCTATAATTATTGAGCTGCTCAACACTTGGTCGCCACCCTTCTAGCCAAATTTTTTCATTTGGCTCTGCCCAAATTAATTTACACTCTGCACAGCAAGAAAACGCCCTAAAAGCATTTGCATCAGATGCATCTCTCATGAGAAGGAGACAGACTGGGCAGTCTAGTGGAACTACATCATCATCTTGAGGCGTTAAACTATCGATGCGATTAGATATTTTTTTCATAAATAATTCTAGAGTCCATATTGTGATGCGTAATATCTAAAACATTGTCAACAGCATCTTTTACAGCATCAACGTGAGAGATTACCAAAATATTTCTAAACCACTTCTTGAAAGATGCTAGCAATCGATTACAGGATTCAACATTTGTTTCATCAAGAGCGCCAAAACCTTCATCGATAATCAAGAGGTCGGCGCGGGGAAGAGACGATATATTAATTAGAGCAACACGAATAGCCAGTGAAGCCATCATCTTTTCCATTCCTGATCCGCACTCAATTACTCGCCTAGAATCGCCGTAATTAATGTAAATTTCCATGTCGTTAGTGCCGGGAGTTGACTCAAGCTCAACTGTAAAACCAACAACTCCTTGCAAAATTTTTGAAATTTCCAAGTTGATAACAGGCAGCTGGGTTGACATAATCTTCAAGGGAATGCCGCGATGTGATACAGCTTCAATGAAGAGCTCATAAGCCCGCCATTGCACAATAAGATCACTGTACTTGACTCTCTCGGCTTCGTATCTTAAAATATCTGACTCGTTTTGACCGATCTGCTCAGACACTTTGAGTCGCTGTGCATCAAAAGAATTCATTTCATCTGTAAGACGCTGAATTTCACGTCGAACACTCGAAATCTTTACAGCTGTCTCTTCAGTTGCAACGTTGAGCCTCATTGTCGTGAGTTTTCTTCTAGATTCCTCAAGAGTGTGATTCATAGAAGAAAGCTGCTGGGTAAATGTCTGTAAGTCCAAGTTGAGTCGTCCGGACTTTATGTGCATATCTGTCTCTTTTTTGAGGATCTCATCATATTTCTCTAGACGAGAAACCAAATCTTCTGACTGCAGCACTGTCAAAGATTTCTTTGCAGCCTTGAGCTTGTCAAGCGTCTCATCAACGTGACGTATCTGATCGGGCAATGACTTCTTGTTTTTATGCGAGTCCTTGATGAATTTACATGTTGGGAAGCTATCTCCGCACGGCACTTCATCAAGAAGCTTAATAGACTTCTCAATCGTCTTTAGCTTCTGCTTTTCACTTTCGTGAGAGTGACTAAGTGAAACAATCGTTCTTTCTAGATCTTGCTGCGCAGATAAACGATCACGCAAATCCTTGATAGGAAATTCACTCTTCATTTTTGCGATGGTATTAATTTTATCATTGAGCTTGTTAATCTGCTCTAGAGAATCGGCAATTAATTTTTCTTGTCCTGCAATCGAAAGCACAAGTCCCTCGATTAACTTCTCTTGTCCTTCAATATCTGCTTGCGTGACAACATTCTTGCTGTCGCTGGTGGCATGCTGTATTTTAATTTCATCTAGGTGACTTCGAAGAGTTGCAATTTTTGCCTCGAGCGAAGATCTTTGGACTTCAAAGTCATCACGACGCTGCCGACACGCATCAATCAGTGCATCCCAATTACGATCAGGGATGTCAGAAAGTTTTGCCTTGATGACGCTTGAGTCCTCCTTGGCACGTGAATGCATCTCATCAAATATCTCGAGATCAAGAAACTTTGTCAAGATAGACTTGCGCTGTGTTGCCTTGTTGGAAATAAAGTTATTCATGCTTCCTTGCGCGGCCAAGGAAGTAAGCAAAAAGTCCTCAGACGTTCCAACGATAGATCGCAGAAGTGTATCTGTTTCGCGACGCTGCTCACCGTTTAGATCTTTAATACAGTTACCCATATTATCGACTTCATAGAGATTGACATGCGTCAAAGCGCTTTCATCACCTGCCTTATTGGTCTTCTTGACTGATTGGCGTTCGACGACGTAATTTTTTCCATCTGCGCTAAGTGTAAGCTTTGTTTGGCAATGTCCTTTGCGAGAATTGATGACATGTAGATTGCTCATCGGGCCACGATCGGTCGTATTGAAGAGCGTATACATGAGCGTCCCGGGAATTGATGACTTTCCTGCTCTATTTCTGCCAAAAATACCGGTGACACCATTCAAGTCATCAAAATTGATAACATTGCCTTTGCCATATGCAAACATATTATCAAATTCAAGCTTCTTAATTGACCACTTAATGTTTCTTGTTGTATCAGACTTTGAAGCAGACTGAGTGTAACGCTGGACTAGCGCATCGATTCTATTCCTCTCTTCATCATTAATCTTGACGTCTTTATAGAAGTCACGCATCAAAGAAATCTGTGTATTTACATCACGTAGATCTTGTGCTCGAAGTATTCCTCTGTCTGTTTGAAAAACTGATGCGTCAACTTGCATCTCACTCTTAAACACAATCTCTGTCGCATGTTTAAGGTCCTTAAGCGAACTGTACAGAAGTTTTATTTCTGCTTGTGTAATAGGGACTAGTGTCCTAACTCTAAAGCGCGCACGATCTGGATATTTTTTAGATTCTGCGATTGTCGCATCTGTGTCGCCAGACCAATCAATTGTTATGAAAGGATATTCATTTGCGAGTTCATGAAATGTGACATCAAAGTCATTTGGCCCCTTAATATCCCAAAAAAGAAAGCCCTTTGTAACAGATTCACCGTAATTTTGTTGAATTAGAGAACCAGGATAGGCAATTGTCTTTTTTCCATTAAGAAACTGAAATTTATGGATGTCACCGAGCATTGCAAAGTCAAATGCACCAAAGAAGTCGACATCAACTTCATCTTCAACCGCCCAGTCTAGATCAGACAGCGAGCCTCGAACGGATCCGTGGAAAGTTGCAATATTGACTTCTCCGGCAACAGGCTTGACATTTGACCAGCCTTCGACATCGAAGCATGAGAAAACACACCAGTTGTAGCCTTTAATGCCTGTCGGGTACGTTCCGGAATCTTTGTAAAGAAAAATATTTGGATTTGCTAGTGCTCTAATGATAGGCGTAATTGCATCTTGACGATCTTTGTTCATAAGCAAACCGTCATGATTCCCAAGCACAACGTGGACTGGGCAAACTTCTGCCATGCTGGTGAACCACCAGTTCAGGCAGTCAATGAGCTCAGGAGAAATACCCTGTGTCTTGGAGTGAACAATATCACCGCCGATGAAAATTACATCTGGAGAGAGATTTTTAGCCTTGTCAATTAGGCGTACAAAAGCCTCTTTATACTCTTCGTGTCGTGTAAGGCCACGCCAGTGAATATCGCTCATATGTAGACATCGAAAACTCATTTTGTCTCCTCTTAAATTAGTGATCCACTCTTGATAGACGCAATCATTGTAAAAAGTCGAGAGTCAGTGTTCCAAATTTTTGAATTTTTTCTAATTGAAGAAAATTCTTCGTGAGTCATGTCACCAACGTCTTTGTCTTCAGGTATGGAAGCTAGTTTTACACTAACTCCAAATGAAGTGAGTTCTGCTGCAATCTTATGCGTCTTTTGAATTGCGTCAGGATCAAGTGCAAGCACAATGGGCGTCTGGTTTCTAACGATCTGTCTAAATAGTTTTGATTCTTTAGATAGCTGCGACCCTAAAAGGCACGTTGAGTTCTCGTCGCACTTCATTAAGTCAAATGGGCCTTCAACTAGAGCAAGTTCTTTTGACCAATCGATATTGATCTCATTAAAAATTATTTTTGTTTTCTGAATTGATGCGTTCAAATACTTCATTCTGCGAACTTTATCAATTGACCTCGCCGAATAAAAATTAATAATACCCGCATCATCAAATGAAGGAATAATGACTCGTCTATTAAACCTAGTTTCAGAGCTGATGCCTAGTTTGTAGTACCACAGATCTCTTACGCTTAAGCCTCTAGAGGAGCAATATTGCAAAACAGCGCGCACATCAGGACTCTTGGACTCCAAGAGTGTTCCAAGAAGTCGAAAATCTTCAGGCACTTCAACTTTTTCCTCAGCGACTTCAGGAGTTTCTTCTTCGCCAAAGAGATCAAAGTTGCCACCTTTAATTTTAAAGTATTTTTTTGCTTCTTCAATAAAGTTTGGATGATACTTCTTGATCAAATGTACGATTGTTCTACCTTTGCTGCCACAAACCCAGCAATGATAGCGTCCATCATCTAATCTAATTGAAAGCTTTTTCTTTGAGGAACCCTGTTTGGCACAAATAGGGCAAAGAGCCGTAACATTAGTGTCATCTCGACAAACCTCAATACTCCCGAAAGATCGTGTCAGAAGGGAAATTTTATCGATTGAAGTAGCACTCATCTCTCATATTGTATGAGGCTAAGAAAATGTGTACAATGGCATATCAAACTTGTTGTTTTATAGTGCTATCAATCCTGCTAAAGCGATGACGTATGCATCAGACATATCAAATGCGCTGCTATCAAGTACCACTTGTCCTTTTCTTGAGCCTGACTTGAGACATTTTGTGGGCCACTCGACTGTTAAGTTTCGACGAATATGATCGTTTTTAACCCAATTATGAACCTGTTCTTTTAAAGGAATTCCTGAAACTTTTTCTTTGATAGTTTTGAGTCCCAAGGAATTCCTTGCTGTATTGACATTTATAAATGTAGGTGAAACTCCGAGCACGTTTTCTGATATATAGGATATAATTCCATTAAATCTTGCTAACGTAACAAGCGTCTGCGCAGAGCTGAGCCCTGAAGAAAATGATTGCAGATTCTCTTCTATAAAAATTTTATCAAAATTTCTTGTCTTAACTGAGAGGAAGAAGTCTCTAACAACATTTGCTTTTTGATAAGTTTTTTCGATGTTGTCTAGGCGCAAAGCGCCCATTGACATTGACGTGACAGATGATTGATCGAATTCGATAATGCACCATCCTGTGCAACTAGTTGAAATGTCTAAACCGAGTGCTAGCACATTAAAAGTCTATCTTGACTCTGAACAAATATTTATCAGACTCTTTTTTAACAACTGGCTGCGCCAGATTCATGCGCGCGATGACATTAAAGTTTTCATCATGTAGATTCAGTCCTGTTATGTAGCAGAATTTATCTTCTACGAGATTTGCATCGTCGCTAGCGTACAAAGCTTGCCAGTTAGGATTTGATGATGAATTAAACTGTCCTTTTGCGCAGGGAATATTCACTTCCATTACATAGACATTGTGTTCGCCATCGAATTCTATATCCCATCTGTCTTTTCCGAACATGGGAAGATTAGGTGACTTAATGGTGAGCAATCCTTCTTCATAGAGAATTGCTCCAACTTCATTCCAGTTTGCTTGCTTCGTTAGGCAGTCTGCCCTATAAAGGCCACCAATGCCGTTGTCTTTTAAGCAAATTGAAACTTTTCCACCAGAGCCTGTCAGAGAGGGATCACAAATTGTTAAAGAGTTAACTTTAATTTGATTTCCATAATAGAGATTTGACGCATCAAAAAATACAACTTCATTAGAAGACGTGTCCCTGGTTCTATTGAGAATAGTCAAAATATTTCCGGGAGCCAAACCTGGGTCTTCTGGAGTAGCAATTTCACCTAGAAGAAAGCCGCCGGCATCGTCATCGGAAGGTGTGCCTTTGGCAATACTTTCTAAACTAACCATGTCATCTAGTCTTATTTTTGAATATTCAATTTCGCCAAATCGATTGACAAAACGATCAGAATTTTCTGGATCTAATGAAAGAAGCGTATAGTTGGGGTAAAAAAGGCCATTGTCGTTTGGTAAAATAGTCAAATTTGCTTTTCTTAAGTTTGGAGACTCGTAGAGCAAATCATTTGCAGTCTTGCCTTCATTGACACCGTATGCTATTTCTGAAGCGGTCAGATAAAGTAGACGCGGGTGTGTTTCCTGCACAAATTCTTTAAGAAAATTTGGAAGATTTATTTCTCGCCCGCCAATTCCAAAAGAAAGCGCAACATTGAAAGGATCGTTTGTCGACGTTCTTGCAGACTGAAATGGCGTTTGCAACACATTGCGCTTTGCAGTTGTTTTGGTAAAAAAGGGCGGCAGATAAAAAAGCAAGTCATCAGTTATTTCGGTTACACTAGTTTTTGATCCGCTAATAATGCTATCAACACTTCTGTACGTGTTGTAAATTTTTATCTCATGTATTTCTGCATTTAAAGGATGCCTAAGATAATATGAGTCTGTCGGCGGGTCTGAGAACGCTGCGTCGTCGTCACTAAAAGCATATGACAAACCTGTCACTGTCAAAATTTTTCCAGAACTTGATGCAGAAAAAAACTCATCAATCAAAGTATTAATTGCATTTTTGAGGGCCTCAATAGCATCTTCAGTGCTCGCTAGTGAATCAATACTGATTTGGTTGTCTTCTGCCACGCCTTCAACAAATGTAATTGTTACTGTGTTCGAAGCGTAATCAGTAAAACTAAAAACAGTTCCTGCAGTAGGAATTCCTGCTGCAGGATTTCCTGGTACATGCTTAAAATCCAAATCAACTACAAGATTAATTCCCGGGCCTGCTTCGTTGACCACAGTCAACTTAACAATACTGCTATCAGAAACTTCTATCGACCTTGTTTCAGCAAAAATAGGAAAAAAGCTAATAATTCCATCGTTATAAGCAGCATTTACATTAAAAAATCTTGAAACTACTGCCGCTGGTGTAATTTGCTCAAAAAAATTGCCAACAAACAAGCCATCCGGATCCGATATTGGTGGGTCAAAAGACATCGGCATCACAGACGCATAAGGCAAACAGAACTCTTCGTTTATTTTTCCATCAATAACAAATGAGCCTGTGCCGGCATTGACCTGGAGACCTCCCCATCTAATAGCAACGTGATGCCAATTGTTATAAGTCAGACTATTGTCAGACGAAACAAAAACTAGTTCAGGTGGAGAGTTTAGATCTACGCTTGAAGGAGGAATATTAGCACTCTCACTTAGTTGGAGCATTATTCTAAATCCCGTAGGGATTTCATCTTCGTCTCTACTTGAGCCTGTTACTAAAGAAATTGCATAGCTAGACGACAGATGCAGAATAGTCCCAGCAGTGTATGCACTCTCAGCATTATCTGCTGTATATCTAGGATTAATCCAGAATTCAAAAGAAAAAGAATCATGAGGTGAGTAAGGAAATCCTTCGGGATTGCCTTCTGTAATTGCAACAGGTCTCGCAGTTCCTGATGCAGCCGGGTAAATTAAAACTGATGACGTTGGCACGTCAGAGCTTGTAAAGAAGTTAATTGTATGATAATTTGGATATGACCATTCGCAGCTTCTGTATTTTCCGGAATAAAAAGGAAATAGACATTGTCTTACCGTATTTTTACGGCCTGTATCTTTTGTAAACCTGACACTGGGTTCAAACCTTAAGATTCCGACACTTTTTTGCCTTGTTTTTGAAACTTCTGTTCCATTAACAGCGATCATATAGCTTTCAATTTGAGAAAAAATATCAGTTGAATCGGCAATGTTTGCGACTATATCGTGCAATTTTTTCTCAATTGTCTCTTCGTTGACAGCAGGAGATTGCATGTTGTCTCCTGCCGGGACAGTATCTTTCTCTATGTCACTAGCACGAGAAAAAACACGCAAATCTCCTGTCTGTCCAGTTGAAGACGAACTAAAAACTCTATGTGTGTGAGTTTTAATAGTATAGTTTTCAAAATTTTCTTGAGATAGCGGATTAATCGACATAGACTCTCCGTTTTTTAGAAGTCTAGTCTTACTCTAAACGTAACGTCTCTCTCATCATTCTTTTCAATTGGACGTGAAAGCTTTGCGACAGCTAGCAATTCACCGTCATCATTGTGCAGACCAATTGTAGTTGGGAATGTAAAAGATCTTTGAGTAGCTTCTTCACCTGTATCAATAACATTAATCCTGCCGTCTGTTACGTACGTAGGATTAGTCGAATAGTTAAACTCATCTGCCGATGCCCGACAGAAATAAATTGATGACTGAATTAACGTAGAATTCTGAAATGTCATCGCTGTCAGTGAACCTGAACTGAACCTGCACGAGGCAATATGGTCAACAATGTCATCAATAGATGCTGAAACAAGTAGGTCTGGTATAAATGTAGCATCAGGATTTGCGAGATCAACATCGTCTCTTCCCATCACCATTGTCCCAACTGGAAGACCTGCACCAGAATCAGGAGAGCCAGCGTTCATTGCATCAATGACACCCGAGCAATGCTGATTGCCGTTAATGATCTTCTTGAGATCTAGTACTATTGTTCCCTGCTCGTAAAAGATCAAACCCACTTTTGACGTAGTATCTGATGCATCTACTATGTTTGCAACATCTCCGCCAAAAGTTCTTCTTGTTGAAGTTGATGCGCCAATATCTGTATAGATCTTGGGAGTATCTTCACTTGTCACATCTAGGTTTGACGTGTGAACGCCCGGATCCGGATCGTCATTCATTGTATCGACTGCTTCTCTTGCAAATCTAAGCGCAACTGTTTCTTTCTTGATATGATCTCTGGCAAAAAGTCGCTTGAAAGAAATAAAAAGTGCCTCATCGATGCGATCGGCAGCCTCAGCTCCGCCAAAAGGAGATGTAAATGTCGCGTTAGAATCGCCCAGGCAGTTTTTTGCAAACTGCTTATAGATATCAATTTTTTCACGCATCATAAGTGACGTAGATGGAAAAAGCATTTTTCCAGCAGTGTCAATTGCTGGAGGATCTCCGCCGTTGACAGTCATGACCACATCACTTCCAGAGTATAGACCTACTGTCATATCAAAAACAGGATTTGCAGTTTGCAGCGTGTAATCTTGGTCGTATACAGTCTGGAATAACGAAGAAGTGACACCGGGACCAACGCCGCCTGTAACAAACACTTGGTACGTCCTGCGCGTAAATGAACCTGAAATATCCTCTTGAACGACATCGACTAGCTGATTAAGTGCAGACCTTGTTGACTTTTTATCAGATGAACCAAGTATTTTAAAACTTCCCGGGGTCATTATTATCTCCTGTTAAATCTTATATTTTATAGACTGGTGATAGTAAAAGTCAAATCTTGACGTGATCCTGAATTTGCACCGACAATTGAAATAAGTGCACTGATATTTCCGCTTCCATCACCATAAACAGAAAGTAGTGTATCGTCAATTGTTGAATTTACCTGCAGTGTAAACTGTGCCTCCGTAGCATTGCCAGATTTGATATTACCTTCTACCAAGTACGTAGCATTAAGCAAGGAAGTTGATTCATCGATATCAATTTCTTTCTTGCTCGGCGTAATTGACAAAAGTTTGCTCGGTATTGTAACAAAATAATTTTCATCTGCAAGTTCTGCAGGTATAACAGCGTTTGACATCAAGGTGTCAACTCTAACAGTCTGTCTTTGTTGTGCTACAATCTGTCTGTTAAATGTCAATGCAGCAGGTGAGACCGTGATTGTAGGAAGTGTTGTTAGAACCGCGTCACTAAGAGAAATTAGACGATATTTTTGTGCAAGATAGGCTTTTGTCTGTGCTTCAAAAATAGGTGTATTTTTTATTATTTTTTCTTTGCCAACAGTTCTACCATACTTTTTAATGATAGTATAATCAACTTCATCATCTGAAAGTGAGAATTTCGTGATATTAAACCTAACACTGCTGCTGTTTTGAGCGGCTAGAAGCTCTCGCCCTCTATCTGTTAATACTGCATCAACAATAATGTTGTTTGTCGAATGATCTAAAAAGCCCATTTTTCACCTCGCACATGTAAGTATATGTATCTAGAGCATGCTGGTAAAATACAATCAATTTGTTTCAACACGCTTATCATTAATATTGACCTCAATAATTTTCATTTTTTGTCTGTCAATATTTAAAACTTGAAATTTATAGACACCAGCTCTATTTATCTGTCTATTAAAGCTGTCAGGAGATCTTGCGAGAAATTCATGTCCTTCAATAGACAGTGCCTCCGGATCAAAATATATCCTCATTCTAGAATGCCCGCTGTCTTTCATGACATCTTCTGTATACCTAATTGTTTCGGTATTCTGTGCCAGCGTTGCGCTAATTAAGAAATTCGGGTATTGCTTTGGTGCACCCGAGGGCGAAACACTTTTTGTTTCGATGACGTTTTTCGATCTATCAAAGGAGACGTGTGTTTGATAGCTGTAATTAGACGTTAAATTATGTGCATCAACCGAAACGATGGCGTAGATTGCACTGCCACTTTTATCAAAGTCATAATCAACATGTGATTTTTTTGCATTTTCGACAATAAAATTTAAATTGGGATCGATGACTTCTATCATAGGCATTTTAACAACTGCATCATTAAAATCATATTGCGCAATCAGTGTAAAAGGTTCATCAATGCTTGAGCGTTTAAAAATTTGAAATTTTTTGATGTCTCGCTGCGGCGTATGAGGAAATTTCCATGTAATGAGCAAGTTATTTTTTTCATAGTCAAAAAAATAATTAATTAAATCAGGAGGCGGTGGCGCGACATTGTCGACACATTTGACAATTATTTGCTTTGAAGGGCGTGAACACACAAAAAACTTTACTAGATATGTCGAGTCTTCGTTGACTCTGTCGCGTCGAAGTTTAGTCTCAAAAACATCTGCGTCGACAACCATTTCAATTAAATTGAGAGTTCTTGCTTCGTAAGAGTAAGTTTTCCCATAGGCAACTTTTGCATCAATAAAATTTGTATTTGTATGTCCGCTTAAAAAGAGCTTTTCTACGAAAACTCTTCTACCCTGAGCATCGATTTCATATTTGTCAATAACATAGCCGCACGTGCCGTACCTCGGAGAAATATCTTGATTTTTTTGTGCAGGAGTTTTTTTAATCAATTCTCGATTGACAAACACAATGTCAGGAACATAATCGTCAGGAGATATCGCAGAATTACTATTCATTCTAAATTTCTCTTGAAAAACAATCACATCTGTTTCAGTCGCGCCACTTAGAACGCTCGGTGCAAAGATGTTGTTTGACATTAATTTATAGGCGTCACCGATAAGCCGGCTGTTGATGTTGACATCAAATTTAACTGAGGCGGCATTGGCATAAATTTCATTTTTTATTTCTCTATTTTGTCGATCATAAAATGTTACACCATCGCTAGAAAGATCACTTACTAATTTGTGCGCAATGTTGCCATCAACTCTTCCAGATGTTGCATCATTAATTGCTTTTGCCAAGTCTGTTTGTGACATCTGCGCAGTATTAATATTAGTATCTGGAAATAATTTTTGAATTTCTCTCATTACGATTGTTTGCAGACGATTTGATATTGTTGCGTCTTCAAAAGTAAATTTTGACCAGCCCCTTGTCATAATATTATCTTCAGTTTGACCCAAGGAGAGATTGTCAAAATTTGAAATTTTTAGTTGCTCTTCCAAGAAGCTCGACGCCCACGTGCTGTCGGCTCCAGTTACTTTTCTCAATGAAATATCAACATATCTAGGCAGACTAGATAGAATCCTAGTCAATGATGCATCCTTTCTACGGCTAGACTCTGGAAAAGACTTCTTGATTGCATCAATTTGCAATGATTCTTTCTCAGATATTGCTTCGTCAACAACAAAAAAATTATAGACAAACTCTGCCGTAAAACTAGTGACATCTGGCACTGCCAGCGAAATTAACTCTCGAGACATGTATGTAGTAGTCATGTACCCTCTAGCTGCCTAGGAAATATTAGTAATGCGGTACGCATATCCAGACATTGAATATATTTCTGTCGCATAGCTTTCATCTTCTGGAAAAGATCTTAAAAAGTTAACTCTATTTTGCAAAATAGGATTTTTTGTAAATAAAACTGCGAATATACGATCAAAAAGTCTAGGAGAAATAATTTTTTGTACCTCTACTTGCGAACTAAGGTCTGTGTTGCTCAGAATTTTAACTAGTGTCTCAACATCTTTTTTACTGAGTTGATTTCTTTTAATGATTTCATTTAGAAGCTGGGGTGACTTTAGACGTCTAATTCCAGCAGGAGAATTAACTCCAGCATTTTCAAACATTGCCACCAAAGAATCGACACTTAATTTTAATGTTGAAGAAATTGAGCTGTCAAGCAGCAATTTTTGCAGATTATCAAATGTCACATCGTCAATCAAGATTTCACTAAGCGCATTATTTGCGAACCACAAATGATCTTCAATGCATATGCCCAATGTAGAGTTAATAAAATTCTTATAAATTCTATCAATAACATGATTTTGAAGTGTCAACAAAAGATCGTCTTCGTTGGCAGCTGCAGCAACCATTTCATAGCCTTTTAGTCTTTCTTCTATTTTTCCATTAACAATTCTAGTAAAAGTTGTCCCTTCAATAACACTCATGAGAGACTCAATGATATCTCCTGTCAAAGCATTCGTATTGAAAGAAAGATCACCCGGGAGTATGAAGAGTTCTGAGTCAAATTTGACAGAAGTCTCAGCAATACCTCGCTCGGGGTAGAGTTCATTAATTTTACAAATATCTAAGCTAAAAATCTTGGTGTCTTGCTGCGAATCTGCAGTGAGTCGAGGAACGGCATTGTCTCGTGTCGCTTCCTCTACAAACTTTTTCTGCCTAAGACCATTAAGCAAACCAGCGGGAAGTCCAAAGATGATCGCCAAGTCATCATTTTCAACTAAATTTGAAATATTTTTAATGAAAAATTCTTGAATATCATCTTCCATTTTTGTGTTAATGGTACTTTTTTTAATTTTAGAAGGCCTTTGCATAGGTTGACTAGCGAGAGAGTAAGCAGTTCTAAGTGAATTCTGCTCTTTTGTTATCATTTCAATTGACATTCTACCATTTTCATCTTGGTATAGTCTTTGAAATCTTTCCGCGAAAGTGCTCTCATTTGAATTTTTTCTCTGAAAAAACTCTGTCATTTTGACGTTTGCTTCAATAATATTTTGCGCAAAGCCGTCTAGATAGCCTAGACACATCTTAAAAAACTTTCTGTGATCTATGAGAGAATTAATAATATCAATTAAATCTCCCGCAGAAAGTCCGCCCTCTTTAAATCGTGTCGAAGAAAAAACACCAGCGACAGGAGAGCTTAATTGATTTGCAAAAATGCTATTAAGATCAATTCCCGACTCAAATGTCGTAATAACAATGTCTAAAAAGTCTCTAAGCTTGATCAAGTCCACCTTGTTAACATCAGTAATCTGGACGCGGTATTTACTACCATCTCTTCCGTCAAAACGAACACTCAAATCATCAATTCTAATTAATTCCTTCATTAAGCAGCGTGTAATTTCAAACATGCACGCCAAGAGAGTATTATCGTCCCAGCGATTGTATCTAGTAAATTTATCATTATCTAGATAGTTTCCAGCATTAAATGCTTCTTGCTGGATCGATCGAAGGTTAGCAATAATATCATCAAGAATTGTTTTTTCATAACCAAAAAAATTTGCTTTTTCAAAATCGTCTTGCGGAGAAGGAAAAATTGAGGCAACATCACCCTGCCCTAATTCAAAGAGAATCGAATTGAGTCGTTCAATATAGTTTCCCGTCAAGCCTTCTTGAGAACTAATTTTTGACTCAATGACAAAATCATCAATTCTAGAGCCTGCGGCAAAAACAGGAAAAGAAAAATTAGGAACATGCGATGCATTCTTATCTGATACGTCACGTTTATTGGCGCAAGAAATAAAAAGCAAATCGAGCGCGCTAACACCCGGTGTGCCCTGGGTATTTACAATTGATGTATTTGATCGACGACTATTCCACCTTAATTTTGACAGGAAAGCAGCCGTAAGGGATTTGTTAAGCGAAGAAGAATCATCCAGCAAGACATCTAAAGATTTTCTAACATCTTTAAGACAACGAATGACAATATCAGCGGGCGTAAATTTACACTCACTGTCAAAACTTAAAAGTTTTCTAAGTGCATCTTGCGCATCAACATTAAGATCTTCAAACTTTTTGGCAAACTGTGCTAAGGGTGTTGCTGGCAAACCTTTTTGGACAGGAAGATGAACGAAGTATTTTGATCCTGGCAAGTAATTCTTACCATTTGACACTATTGCTGAAACTTCAAAGGGTAGAATTTTTACGCTTTCAGAACCGAGACTCTCACTGCTCTCATTTAGAACAAGAAAGTCTGCGTAACTCATTGGAGATCCAGTGCCTAATAGAACATTGCCTTCATTTTTAAAAAAGCCTCCAAGCACTGTCTCAATAGGGTCATTTCCAGCAATATTAAATTTATTGCCAATGACAGTTCCAATTAATTTTCCAATTCCTGCGGACACTGATAGCTCGTTATGCAGCAAGCATGCGAGTATTTTTAGACGGTCTCTTGATCTGTCTAATTGCGTAATGCCAGGTAGAGCGTTAGTATAAGTTGCATCAAGGCATCGCCTATTTAAAATATTTGCAGAAATACTTCCGTCTGCATAGACTGTGCTTGTAATATCTCTAGTACCTAGTGCTTTAATACTGAGGTCATGTGTGTAGGCACCCTCGGGCATGTAGCTGTTAAATTTAACAGAGTATCTGTCCATGCGAGTCGAATTGCTTAAAAGTTTTGGATGATGTCGAATAATTGAATTTGCAAATTCTCTAATTAATGAATGCACGAGCTTAGTGTTGGAAAAATAATTCGAACTAATTAGCCCACATGAGAACTCTAAGAACTCTTCAAGGCTGTCTGGGTTTGGAAAAAGACTCTGCTCTCGATTTTCAACAAAATTTTGTAAAAATAGTTTCGCATGCTCTGTTGTTTGTCTAGACTGATTTTTAATGTCGAGTAATTTAACAATTGTATTCATCATATCGTTTAAATTGGAATAAAACTCGATATCGCTGATCATATTTGCGTTAGCAGCAGATTTTGATACTAAAATTGATTGTTTAATGTCAGGTTGCATAAGAGATGAAACCTGCTGCCAATCCTTGTCTAAAGACTCTAGAGCGATATACCTTTCAAATATTTTTAAATCATGTAAGTCTAAAAGATTGCTATTGACATTTGACACAAAAGGCAGCAATGAAATCTTAGCGATAATTTCGGGACGCAAAAATGACATTGAAGATTCATTTAGTGCTCTAACTATGTCAAATCCAGAATCGATCACGAGACGGCCCTCGTCCGACGTGACTGCCTCATTGTCTGCAAATTTAAATTGGCTAGCTGCATCAGACTGAATTGTCGTAGCTGCACCAATTGCTTCTGTAACATTTAAAATGCTTTCTTCGACACTAGTGTTTGTATCTTCTAGCATGGCAGTCGTTCTTCGAATGCTATTCGCTCCAACTTCTTCTCTTCTTCGTTGTTCTTCTTCTCTTCTTCGTTGTTCTTCAGCCTCTATTAAAGCTTCAAGTTCTGCTTTGGCTTCGGCCGCTTCTCGTTCTATTCTTGCCGTTGAGCGAATCTGCTGTCTTTGATAGTCATCGTTGTTTATAATACCGTCAGCGTTTAGATCGTCTGATCTGTCTATGCGGCCGTCACGATTGATATCAAATGCTTCATACCACACGTCTCTATCGCGTCTGTTAAGCAAATCTACTTCTCTAAAATTGCGGAGATTAAGCCCCCACGCGCGTCGGATGCTCGATTGTGAAGAAGGGTTATTGTTTGCAGAATTATTCGACGGCATCTTTCGTGCTCCAAATTACATTAATTTTGATCGAATGATCGATTGAAAATTTTCAAGAGAGTCTTGTGATTGTGCTAGCACTCGACCCTTGTCAGACACAAGCTTATCGACTAATTCTTTAGGTAGCGTCTGTGTTTTCGTGATGTTAGTGATTTCGCTATTTAATATTCTTGTAAAATCAAGCGTCACAATCTCGACATGATAAGTGACTGTGCCGACAGTGCTACAAAGTCTTCGATCAAAAAATCTCTCGGTTTGAGAGTCACTCGGTGCGACTGTCCCAATAGGCTGCATAATTTCTTGCGTAGACGCATAAATTACATAATGATCAATTAAGCTCTTATCTCCCTGCAATAAGCTCCATGAGATTTCATTGTGACCCAGCGCAGTTTTTGTCACATTTACATTGCCTACAGAGAGAGGCGAGGGCGGCATTTGTACATCAATTGTCTGTGTGTACCCCGTCTCTCCTTGTCTAATCTGTTTTCTAAGCTTCGCAGGTGTTGTATCAAGAAGATCTTGTTCACTTGGAAGGCTATTGGACTTAGTGTAAAGTCTAGCAAATTTTTGAGAAAGAAATTTCGCAGAAGCTTCATTCTTGCGCAAGTCTGTCGAAGACCGATCACCAGTCTGAGTTGTAGCGCCTCTAAATAGCGACTCTGGGCTCAAAAGGTGCATGCTAATTAAATATTGAAATCTATCGTCTCTCTCAATCTTGCTAATCCCTAGGCGTCGTCTAACATCTGGTGTATCTAAGAACTTACTGCCTCTTAATATTCCAAAACTTTCTCTAAGCCCACGCTTTAAATTAATTCTAGTAATTTCATAAAAAACGATTCCTGAGATTCTAGATCTATCTCTTCTAAGCGCGTCTGTAAAAACGTCGTCGACACCATTCTCGATTAAAAGCTGGATTATTTCTTCAATGCCATTTTCTGTAGGAATTGTTTCGATTTCAAATGAAATGCTTCGTGTGTCTTCGGAGTTGTTAATATTTGCAACATCGCTTACAATTGCACTGCTCGATTCAATAACAATATTTTTAATGTTAAATTCAAAAGGAATCTTACGAAGTGGCTTGACGTACTTAAGATTAATCTTGGGACAAGAAATAATATTTCCATATGGCATTTTGATGTTGCATTCGTAGAAGTACATTCTGCCATCTTGAACATTCTTGTCAAATATTGTAATTGGACTGCTCTTGCTTCTAAGAGATTTAAGAGATGTGCCATTGCTATCAATTGCAACAGGTTCTGGTGTGTTATTGATTGAATCAGGTGAATTGAGTGCTATCTTGTTGACAAAAAAAGAATTAGCATCTGCTGGGTAGTTTGAGAGTGTTAAAACAATACCATCAGGCAGACTTTTTGCAAAAAAAGCGTTTGGTATTTTAACAGGATCGAGTCGTACACCTGTAGGAGGAGACAAGCCCTTGACTGTTTTTACTGCAAAATTATTTCCTCTTTGGCCCAGCGGGCCTACAGCGACAGCACGATAAATGCAAACATTAGGGTGCATGTTCTGCTCTGGAATTTGAATAATTTCTGCTGCATCTTTCGATGTAAGATTGACTGTTTTAACAACCGTAAATGGTGCTGGAAAAGCATCGTATGGGTGCACAGTTCTCTTTTCGACTATTATTGATGTCGCGAATGGATCGAGTTGCTTTACAGAAATAGCATTTTTTCCAAAGCTTTGATTGACGCAGACGAGTCGAGGCCTTATGTCAGGCACTGTAAATTCTTCAACCTGTCGTGCATGATCAACAAAGAAAACCTTACGAAAATCTGTCTCTCTTTTGTCTTTTTGTAGCAGTAAGATCTCAAAATAGAGCTTAGGTCTAGTAGCAGCCTTTTGAATATCGACTGTAATTGTTTTAAAAACTGTCAAATATTTAGAACTAAATTCTGTCAATAGGACGTTTTTGTCTTGAATATTATTTCTTTTATTGACAGTTATTTTACATAAGTCTGCAACGTCTTTTCCTGCTTGCCCTTTGAGATTTAAAAAGTCAGTGCTGTCTTCTTGTGTGTTTCTGCTGTAAGCAATAGGGTCTCTAAAAGTTCCTCTTCTATTTTCAATCCCTAAGTTTAAGACAGTCGGCACAAATTGCTTGATAGGCTCTCTAATATTTGTCAAACTGTCTCTTGTACCAGTTGATGAAGGACCATAGCTCGAAACATCTTCTCTCGCTTCACCTGGATAGAAGGCTTCGATAACTTCTGCAGGGTGTATTGCATTTTTCATCAAACTCATTCCTACAGCAGCCGCACCAGCCCTTTCAGACCTCGCTCCTATTTCTTGATTTGTACCTTCATCAATTTGGAGAATCTTTTTAACTGTTGAATTTGAAAAACCTGATGTTGATTTTCCCTGGACACTCACGACATCAAGGCTTGAGTTTGCTAACTCTCTAGAAGAGCTTGGATTAGCAACATGCATTCGATACGTCTGTACCAATGGTGTCCTTCCACCTGCAGGAGGATTAGCTCTAGAAGAGCTAAGTGGCGGTTCTTTAACGAGGCCTGTAGGACTAACTCTATTTTGATTCGTTTCTTTTGGAATAATTCCAAGTCTTATCGTAGATGTCTCAATAAGATTATTTAATGCGCCCTGAGCGAATTGATTGACGGGTGATATTGCAGTCGTATTTTTTTGCTTCTTGGCAATAACATCTCTAACTTGGGCCTCAGGATTTTTTGGTATCACAGCAAATCGATTTATAAAGACAGGCGGCGGAGCAGTGTAGACATTAACAACAGCTGTATCAATCGCCAGCTCGGCGCATTTTTCAACGTGAACAAAAAACTTAAGTTCATAATGAAAATCACCATTAGATTCGAGTGGTGATTTGTTTTTTCTGGCAGGATCTTCATCTAGTACAGAATTTTGATTTATTACAATGTTGTCAATTACAGCAAATCCACGCTCGTCGTCGATGAGAAACAAATCCTCAAGCTTATAAGTTTTTTCTTCTTGTCTTCTAAATGCCATTTTATTCCATCACAACAGTAAAAATATTGACAAAAGTTGAAAAGCCATTACTGTCTTTATATAGCTTCCCGACAAAAAAAACTCTTTTTCCTAGTGAATCTGAGTTGTCGCCTGGAAATTCTCCAAAATCAACAACGCACAATTTTTTGACTTCACTTTCAGTAAATTCGAAAGGCTGAATTACGAGATTGTTGTCTCTCGATGTATCGATAAATTCTACGTCTCTGTACTCTTTGCCCTGTAAATCTTGCATCAGTTCTTGTAGCGTAGTGGGCGCCCTTTGATTCCAATTGACATAATTTCCCATAAGCCCACCTCTTTGCTGTCCCAATCTAGGCTTATTTCTTGGCGGGAGATAAACGAAGTTCGGCAAGTGAGAGAAGCGCTTATCTTGGAAGATGCTTTCAATATTTTCCAATGGTAGCTCTAAAATTGCATCTGGTCTTGTGGTGTTAAAAGGTTGTCTCTCGTTAATTTCAAATGCAATCTTTTCTGGATCAATTATAAAGTCTGTCGAATCTGAAAATGGGTCGTTTGTGCCGATTATTTGCTGTTCGTTAAAACTGTCCATGATAGTGTTAATGATGGCATCAGAACTAGTAATGAAATTGCTGCTCGAAACAAATGTAGATGTAACATTATCAAAAAAACGCGCAGCTTGTGGTGTCGATAAATCAAAATCGGTTGATCTAAATGGCTTGATTGCACCACCGTCAATTGTTTCAATAATAATTTGATCTTGGTGTCGACTAGCGCATTCAAAATAAATTCGACTCGAAGCGTCATTTGCAATCAATTTATCGCTAGACGGTGCATCTGTTTCGTAGAAAGCGTGTCGGTCGGTAAAAGATGCAAATTTTATAGAAAATTCTCCGGCTGCAGCTTGCGCTCGGCCCTCTGCTGTCACCAAGACGTCCATGATTCTCTGTTTGCTATCTAATATTCCAGCCACCGAGACACCTCAATCTAGCTAACTGTACAGACTCACTGCAGCCGACGTAAATATTTCAAATGCGCGTCAAATTTACAAAAATCACTTGACGCAAATTCAAATGCTAGTTTTCTAGCAATATTGTCTGGGTCGCTAAATACGAATTGATAAGGTCCTCTTGCCGGCTTTAAAGCGCTAATCATTGTGAGCGATCTAAGCATCAAGTAAGCAGCAATGGCAATGTCAGATGTTTCATAGACAGAACCAGAACTCAAGTCTTTTGACATAATAAAACCTCGTGAAATCTAAAGCAGGTGTCAAGATTTAATTATGCTATTAGGTCTTTTTAGTAGCATGCTTTTATTGAATAATAGCTACAATCGTGTCATTTGCATATAAATCAAAGGACACAATGATGCCATCATCAGAGCCATCCAATACATAATCTTTGCTTGAACCTGAAACAAGCAACTGACCATTAACAAAGATATCAATTCTCTTGTTTTCAAAATTTGCATATGAAAAATTTGCGCCAGGTATTGAGATTGACTCATTAGAAGGGTGGCTAGAAACAATTTCGAAGACAACTTTTTCTCGTTGAACAGCAAGGTCTATTGAATTTTCTGTTGAAGTAAGAACTAGAGGAGACTCAACATTTAAAAATTTTGCAGATCCAACAGCAGATTCACTTTCATAAACAATTACTGGAACTGTGGCAAATGAATCAGATAGAGTCAAGCTCCCATTAGACTCAGTGACAATGCTAATAATTGACCCACTTGTCGTAATAAAAGATTCACCAGTTGACAAGTTTGTCAACGACCCTGACAGATTTGGGACTGTGAGTGTCTTGCTCGAAGAATTGTAAACAAAATCAGAGTCTCCTCCAAAATTTCCGGAATCATTAAACTGTATAGAGTTCTGTGGCCCTGTGATGCCTCCCGGCAAAAGTGTCAACGTATCAGATCCAGATGTGAGCATTGTTGCTTGAATTACGTCATCTGGGACGAGTTCAAATGAAAAAATTAATTTATTTGAATCATAGATGCTATAATCAGCCGTTCCAGAGCTGCACTGTTCTGCAGTTCCGGAGTAGAGAAGTGAACCATTAAGATTTATGTCAATAAGATTTTTGGAAAATGTAGGTAAGCTAAAGTCGGCGCCATCAATCTCGAATGGAGTATTTGCTGGCTGGAGAGTGTCAACTATTTGAACAAACCTACTCCTTGCAGCGACTAGAGTAGTTGGAGCGCCTGAAATGACTATTTGACCGCTGGTGCCTGTCGTAATCGTAATGTTTGTGCCTGCGCTAATAAAAGCTGTACCGTCTTGTAGACGCGTCAAGGAGCCTGTTAGGCTTGTACAATTAATGTTTGTTACACATAACGCTTTTTCAGCACTGTCGTAGCGAAAATCTTCAAATGCGGCAAAGTTGCCTTCAAAATTAATTTGAATTTCATCTGAGTTACCCGCTGGGCTAGTGATACCTGTCGATGATGCTGAAATTTCAATTGCGCCGCTTTCTAGTTCTACAACCTGAACATTATCACCAGCGACAATAAAGTCCGTACCATCAACTAGCTTTGTCAACGAACCTCTCAGACCTCCTGCAAAATCGACATTTCCAGTAAATGTTGCTCCATCCAAAAATGCAACAACTGACTCATCAACATCAATAATTTTTTCTGTGCCTTCCTTGAGGCCGTTTCCAATAACTGCCTGTTTGTCCAGGATGACTTCTGTGTCATCGAAAGTGAGACCACCATATTCCTTAAGGGCTACGCTAAACAATGTCCCAGACAGTTCAAGGCCTGGTCCGGGTAAATATGTTGTGTCAACATAACTAGATGATATAGCGATTTGACCACTTGACTGGGTTACGATGGTGACATTGTCACCTGCGATTAGATAGCTTTCTCCGCTTGCCAGATTTGTTAGAGAGCCGCTGAGTCCTGCATTGAATTTTACATCGCCTGTAAACGTTGACCCTGCTAAGAATGCTATCTTACTTTGATCTACTTGAAGATCACCATCGCTAGAGACAAGACCCTCACCGGCAAAGTCTGACGTGTTAACAAAAAGAGAATTTTCATCTCCGGAGAGCCCTCTGCCTGATGTGACATTAACTTTAAGCTTTCCAGATGCGTCAATTGACAAAAAGCTTCCAATCATCGAAGACAAATTAATTGCGAGTTGGCCGCCGACAATTGACAACCCGTTGCCTGTCTTGACTGCAAACTGATTTCCTAAAAGCTTAAGTCCTTCGCCCGCTGTATACTTTGTGTCGCTATCGACAGATGAAAAAGTAAGTGAACCATTTTCGTTTTTGGTTATTACTATATTTTTGCCTGCAACAAATGCGTCGCTGCCATTGGGCAGTTTGTGATGTTTTGCTTTAATTTCGCCTGAAAATGTTTGCGTTCCGGCGAAAACATTGTCGACGCCCTTTCTAGGCACAACATTGGTATCAATTGAGAGCGTAAAAGAAGAATTTGGCCCAGCATCAACCGATGTTAGTCCTACGCCTGTCGCTAAAACCCTCTCATTGTTTAAGTCTCCGGAGGGCGACGTTGTCAAATAGTTAGCGTTAACTGACGAAAGCAGTGCAGATCCTCCGGAAAAGAAATTTGCGTTGCTAAGTAACACTAAGCTTGTTTCAATGGCTGTGCCATTCACCTCTGTATTTCCTGTCTCACCGCCTTTTTGTTGCGTAATGGTAAGAACATTGTCTGATCTTGCGACATTTAATCCAAGATCATTATTGTCTGAAGCTAGATTTAGTGCGTTTTCGAGACCCGCTGCATGCGTTGTATCGTTAGCGACACTTTTACATCCAATCGTGTAAGAAATTGCAGAATTCCTTGCAGGACTTCCGACATCAACATTTTTATCATAGGTAAATGTGACATTTCTACCGTCTGCATCAGTAAAATTAATTTCTTTTTCATGCAGGGAATTTGCAACATTGCCGACTGTAGTTGCAACAATTGATGCCCTAATGCCTGTATCTTGAACTAGCGCGCTAATTGTTATCTGCCCATTTGTGCCAGTAGAAACGCTAATGCCAGCGCCTGATTTTATAAATTGTGATCCATCTAGCAGTGTTGTAAGTGAGCCTGTCAAAGCTTTGCTAATAATATTTCCTGTGCTACCTGCGTCCAAGCTTCCTGTAAGTCGAAGAGTTTTACTATTTGAGTCAAAAAGAAAATTACTATTTTTACCACCGTTAACCAAAGGAGAACCATTGAAAAAAAGTTCGCCATTGCTGCTATAAAGGGTATTAGTCACATCAATAGGGACGGCTGGGTTAATTTTAATGCCGCCCTCGGTCGTCAAAAGGCTTTTAAGATCTCCTCCGAGCCCAATTGTCACTGGATTAGGGAAGATTAATTTGTCAATAAAATTATTGCTACCTGAGCGCACAACAATTTGCTCGCTCTTTTTAAGCTCAGTTAGCGTTAATTTCTTGTTATTTTGTGACACATAGACCTCTCAGTTGTCTAAATATTGCACTGTGTCATAATATTCTTAGAGTACAACTAGAATATCATCTCTATCGTCAGGGCCTGGCGTTGCTCTGTCACGGTAATTGCCATCATCATATGGAACCGAAGACGTGCAGTACAGGCTCAAGTTCGACCCGTTGGCTTCAGTAGGATCAAGCTGGATTTGACCGTCTCTCTTTCTAAACTGAACTGTAACAGGAATTTCATCTAGTGAAGCGTCTCTATTTTTATTAGAGACAACAAAGAGTCTTTGTTCCAAAATATCTCTAAAGTGTCCGAATCTATCTCTCCTGAAAATTGCGCTTGTCTTCGTTGGCTCGATGTTTGACAAACCGTACTTAAACCCTCTAATGACAGCGCCTCTAGTTGCAGGGAATGTATCATTTGTACCAAATCCTTGATTAGACGCCGGCACAATATTCTTCCAGTAAGAGAGCTTAGGGAATTTGCATGTTCCTTCACCAGAGCCGAAGAATATTTTGCTAAAGAAGCTGCGACTTCTTGGGCCAATTTTCGTTCCAAATAGCTTGCTATCAAAGTCAATATTTGTTAATTCTTCTCCAGGAGACCCCTCGCCTTCTTCATTTGTGATAATTGAAAAATTTAAATTATAAGGCTGTGCTTTGCCGCCAATTGTCAGAGACGTCGACTGTGTGTAGAGTCTTGGAGCTTCGATATTGTAAAGCATGTTCGCATAATATGACTGATCTGCGTCATCATCATGATAGCCTTTTAGGAATTTAGACGAGTTAGCTAGCCAAACATGCGTAATTCTCTGCCTTCCGGCGTCAATGCTGCCAAAAGATGCATTGCCAATTATTCCTGTATCAAAGCCCTGTGTTCTTGTAATTCCTTCATACCTAGATTCGAAAGGAAAAGAAGACATCCACAATTTCCACGCAGAATTGCTAAGATCATTATCGTCTTCTGAACTCTCAAGATAAGGATGTGACAAAATTACGACACCCGTTCTAGCAACGCTGTCAAATTCTGATCCGCTGGCAGGGCTTAGCGGGACAACACTGTCTCTTGACATCAACTCGCTCACATTGGGCAACATTGAATCATAAAAGACTTCAGATTCGTCTACAAGACGACGCCCTCTAAAGAAGCTCGCGCGCTTCGAGAAAATAGGATAGGTTCCATTTTTTGGTCCGACCGCATGATTTCCGTCTGTTGCTTTGCTAATTACTCTTCTTGTATAGACAGGAGGATTTGAGCTCAGACTGATTTCTCCATCGACATGCTGATCTAGATAGTTGTCTGCATGAAAAACATATGGGTCTGTGTCGAAAATATCAAAAACATCTGCATCTCCAAAAATTGATTCATGAAGTGCTTCGCTCGTCAACGGCTGGTTGCTTGTAACTCTATTTTTCTCGTCGCCACCCTGGAGAACGGCGCCGTAAATAGTAATTTTTCCGGCGCCAGGCAAGATTTCAAAGCTACCAGAATCAGGTGTCACTGCCTCTAGAGGCAAGTGCTGCAAATGTGAGCCTGTAGCAATAGGTGATTGCCAGCCAAAAACTAATTTATCGCCAGGCATCAGCAAGTAAGGAGATTCAATACTGTCGCTGTCGACATGATTTATTGTACATGTCTGTGTACCGTCCTTGAGTGTATAAACAAAATCTGCTGAAGAGTTTTCTCCTCCGAAGGGTGATCGTCCTGAAAGCAGTACGTCAATGCCCGTTCTATTACCTGCCCATCCTAGTTTAAGTGTGTCAGCCTGGATGCTACCTGTTGTACACTCGATTGAGGCATAGTCAGTGTACCAAGTTGTAAATAAACTTGCAAAATACAAATCCTTAAATGATTCGACGCCTTGGGTTCCTGCGATATTCTTGTATCCTCGCCGGCCACCAATACACTGGCTAAATGTAAAGTTAGACGTGGGCGACGATCCTGTCAATTGAAGCTCGAAAGGACATGCAAATCCGCCGCGCTCAGGAAGAGTTTCATTTGCAATCGATAGTGCGTCATAGAATCTTGATGCGTAGTATTCAGCACCACCAGGTGACGATGCGTTTTTAAATACAGGTATAATCCAGACAGACTCATATCCTAAGTCGAAGGAATTTCCGAAGGATTTATAGACAATGCTCGATTCAGTGGGCGAACTACCACCCGTGAAATTATATGTGTCTGCCAGCCATTGAATTTCAGTATTGCCATCATTGCCTACTGTGCCCTGGTAAAAGGTAATAAAATATGTTGTTACAGATGTTAAAATATCTACAACTGCATCAACCACAGCAAAAATGTCTAGGTCTTCATTGAGATAAGCCAGGTTAACAGACGCAGCGATAGTCTCGTAAAGTTTTTGTATGTATGATGGGTCACTGCTACTAAGAGGAAGATCTTTAATACCGACAAAATATTCAGTTGCATCATTTTTGACAGGTTCATTGCAGATCAAATCATTTTTAAATGTAAAAGTGACGACTTTGCCAGCACTATCTATAAGCACAAAACACTCAGGGCCGGCCAGGAGGTCAGCTTTGTTTACAAGACCCGGAGCAGCTCCAGGCATCTCAAATTTTGCTGCACTACCATTTGAAAAAATAAACCTACGAATTGTTCCGGCAGAATCTTCTAAAATTATTCCATCAGAATATGGCTTAATTGGAGATTCAATTTCATTCACTTCAAACGTGTACACGCTCTTATCACTACCAAAAAAGTCACCTTCTGTCTTGAAGGCAGCAGCTGACGTGTTTCTTCTTGGTGCTCTAACAGGAGCTGCAATTGTAAATGATGCAGCAGGCTCGTTACTTTGCAAAAGCTGCTTATCATCATTAGCCTCTGCAGAGTCTGACGGGACTATCACAAGATCAATATTCTCTCTTGCGTCTGGGACAAAATTTTCAAAGTCACTGCTATTAAAAGCTCCAGGAACGCTAGAAAATCTTGCGAAAGTCACCAGATCACGAAGCGTGTCGACATGTGTAACGTTTCCACTATCGCTTGACATGCTTGTTAAATAGAAACTACTTGGAATTGTTGCAGAGTAATTAAAGCTTGTATTTGCTTCTGCATTTGCATCAAATAGTGAGAGCAAGTTAATGTCATTTTCAATGGCATTCGGCAGCACACACTTGCGTTGATTCAAAATGAAGAAAGTGGGTGTCGGCATGTTGATGAATGCGGGATCTGTAAAACTACTTGTTGAACCATAACTCGCGCACTGTATAGAAGCAGACTCAAAAAGATCTGCTCTAAACTGATAAACTATTTTCTCAACAACAAAGGGCCTGTCAATGACATCAGTGACATTAAACGTCTGAGAACTGGTTGCATGAAATTTAGGATGAAACGGAAAGCCAAATGTTGTGACAGGTGTTGCAAGACCACTATCTCTAAAAACATATTTTCCAGCTAGCGTGTGATCACCTTTTAGGATTGTTAAATCGCTAGCATCACTCTTGACAGCTAGCATTCCAATAGAAGGGCCGAAACCAACGGTCAGCGTATCCATCCATTTTCTAAAGTTATTGTCTTGTGAATCTCCAGAAGCATCGAGGGTATAAAGACTTTGCTTTCCATGCGTTGATGCTGTGTCTATCTGTTCTCTATCACCTCCTACAAATACAAGAGTGTGAGTGCCCGAATTAAAATTTTCTGTCTCTGGAATAAAAAATGAGACAAAGTCACTAACTGTTTTGGAGGGCGCACCAGCATTGTTTGGAACAAAATCGCTATTAAAGTAAATTTCAGTGTTTCCCTCGGAGCCAAAGTCTGCCTGTATTAGATCAACGTATCTATTACTGGCTGTATAGACAGGCTTAATATTCAGGTCGCCTATAAGAAATGCTGCATTCAATGCCAAATAAATTCTTTGACAAAAATCGGGCGCAGTAAAGCCAAAAGAATCTACTAGAATTCCATAGAGACCACTGCCGTATCTTCTAAAAGAGGTGCTCTCGATTTCTAATTCCTCATCTGTTATTAAGCAAAATTTAACTCTTTTTCCATAAGCATCTTGCAAGTGAAATATTTCACGACGATCAACTGCCATGGAGCTATACCATGTAGTTGCGGCGCCTCCATTTGGAATGCTGCCTGTAATTTCTATATTTGAGAAGAGAATTCGAACTTTTGCGTATGAGTCTTCATGGGCACTAGAATCTGTCAAATAAGAACCAGATGAAATTGTTCCAATTGGTTCCCAGACGTTAGATTCAAAGTTAAAATAAGCTGTTGTTGACCCCAAAGTTGTGTGCTTGTAAAGTTTTGTTGACTGTGTAGGCTTTAGATCAATTTCAATTTTATGTTTTGCCCAAACTGGACCTGTTCTACCGTCTCCTGTTGACTGTGTGCTAGAACCGCTGGACCAAAATCCACCACGAATTCCAAATTTCTCGCTATTTGTAAAATTAGTATCAGCATCATCGTGTATTGCAACGCCAAATGCTGCAAATTGTCCTTCTTCTCTGTAAGGTGTAATGATTTCACCTAGAGTCTCTAAATTAATCTTATTGAATTGCTTCATGGGCGATTCAACATCCAGCGTAGATCTAGCATGCCCCGATGTTGTTAAATAACTAATCAGCGGGTGGTCGTTACTAATTCTGTAAGGGTATTCGACTTCGCTTGACCCTGTCTCGTCATTTATTTCAAATTTTGAGTCGTAAAAAACTGAAAATCTTCCGGTAAAATCTTCGTCTGTTATTCTAGAATTTGTTGGGTAAATACCAGAAAAATTATCCTGTTCTCTTATTTGAATTCTTGGGTCATGACTTGACAAGCCAGTGATCGGTTCGTAGGCACCCCTTGATGCAGCGACAATAGCGGCAACCTCTGTCGATAAAAGACACCTAGACCAGATAGAAAAATCATCAATAAGACACTTAGGCGTCCGGCCGGCCAGCTTAGAAGCAAATTCTGAATCTGTTGATGGGTCTGTGGGCAAAACGTTGTTTTGATAACCTCTAATCGGATAGCTGCTCGCCATGTAATATTCGAGATCATTTGGCGATGTCCCTAAAAAGCATTTTCCAAAATCAAGCACATCGCCCTGAGGCTCTGACTTACTGTACATACCCCCGCTGAAAAGATTCGGCCCAGGCTCGTCTAAGTCTTCTTCTATCGGATTTGTCAAAATCTGATCTGTTGTCTCAACAATGTCATTTCCATTATCTGCAAAGAAGACATTGACTTCACAGTTATCAGCATCTGCGTTATTTTCCAAATGCTCGAGAGTGACAAATTCAGTTAAGTCTGTTGCTGTTCCAATGCCCCATGCTTTGACTCCAAAAGAAGATGAATATTCATTAATAGTATCTCTAATGTTAGCTGCAACGAGGCTGTTGTAATCAGGACCTGCAGGTATTGAGCTAATATCAATTGATTTTGCAAATCTAAAGTCTGTAAAATCACTGGCTGTGATATTAGCCGCTATTTCTCCAGAAACTGTCAGTATATTTGATAAATGACTCTTTGTAGTAGCAGATACTGAAGGTTCACTAAAGATGTCTACGTATGTATTCTTAGATGTCGACGTTAATGATTTATTTAGAGCGTAAGTCATGCTCGAGCTATTAATAACTGTGCTAATTTTATAAACTGCGCTCGATAGATCACTTATATCTTTTAGGCCGATTCTAATATGATCATTGTGCGCTTTGCTTGTTCCACCCCCGTCAAAATTTATAAGCTTGACTCTTTCTTGTTTCGCAAAAGCTGCAGCGAATCCAGCATTGTTGTCTAAGCTTTTTTGTCTAGTCCTGTAACTAGATGAAAGAATCTGGCCTCCCGATACGCCTTCGTCAATTATGCCAATTGGGCTATTAAACTGTAGTTTGATAGTTTTTTCTTGACTAGAACGAATAGCAGTAATTTCGCCTAAATGTGCTTCATTGACTCCAGTTACAAAATTGTCCCATGTGTCTTCGGCTGTATCACCAATCTTAACAAGTGTTATCGTATCTGGAGTCTCTCGTCTAATGTCGTGAGAAAAAGTTCCTTCAATTGTAATATTTGCAATAGCCCAGTTGTCAGAATAAGAACTATCATATCCCTCTTGTATTATTCTAACGTAATAGTCAAAATATGTTTCATCATCGACTATCTTGCGAGAATCACAATAAAAGGCGTGCGTCTGCCACACGAAGTCACTGTCATCAATGCCAGTGAAATCGTCATAAATTATTTTTTCGCGATTTGCATCTGTTGTGCTAGTTGTACACTTTACAAGATTAAGCTTGCTTTGATCAGCATCATTGACACGTGCGTAAGAAATATTATTGTCATATCTGATTTCACTAACTAGTCTCTTTGCGCCAAACCATGTAACCCCGTCATAAGAAACTTGTACACAAAGTCCTTTGTCATCGCCTTCAGGAGGATTAATTAATTTTTTTGAAATTTTGTCAGAAAAGTCACTTTGAGATTTCGCGGGTATGCAGCTAAATCTAACGACTGCATCGCCTTTGAGTTTCTGTGTTGTTCTAATATATCTATTGGAAGCAAAATCTTTTCCTTCGACAACACTTGTACTATTAAATGCACCTGCCGTGTCTGTTTGAGAAGATCCATCTCCAAAAATAAAGACAGGATAACCTGAACGAACTAATTCGACTGGAGAAGGCGTTCCTGAGAGATCTCCCTTGTAATTACAGACAGTGTTTATTGTGTTTCTAAGCTTATCATAAAATGGAAAACCACTATAGTTGTAAAAAGTGGCCGGCGTCAAAAGACTTTCAAAAAAAACATTTTGACTATGATCGAAACCAAACGATAAGCTTCCCGTATTAAAAACTGCGCTTATGTTATTTGACTTATTTCCCATTCCAAAACTGCCATTAAAGGCAACATCAAAAAAGTCTGCTCCATCCTCAAAAAAAATGTCTCCCGGGCGTGCTGTCAGGAATGATGCGCTACATGTCACGGTCAAAAGATTAGCGGCACTAGTTGCAGAAAAACCCGACATTGTAAAATTATTAATTGCTTCTTCAAGCGCTAGAATTGCTCCAGCAGCGTCTAGCGTATCAATGCTAATTTCGTTAGGGCCTGCTGAGCCTGCAACGAAAGTGATTGTTTCTATACGAGAATTATAATTTATAAAACTAAAAGAAGTTCCATTTGTAGGCACACCACTAAAATCAAAATCGACGACATGATCAACACCGATCGCAGGTGCAGTAATTACTGTCCTCTCTACAACCGATTCATCACTGATCGTCATTGATCTTGTGTCAGGAATATTAGCAGGATGCGGGCGCGCTGGCGCGCCTGAATAATTTAGTCTCAGGGGTATTGTGTAAGTTCCAGCTGCGACAAGCCCAGCTACAATTTGAGCTCCGGGAGAAGAATTTGAAGCGTTAAGACCTGCAACTGTTAAATCTAAGATCTCATCGTCAATAGCAGCATTAAAAAGTGTAGCCAGAATGGCATTGGCATATTGACCGAGACTAGCGACACCTGTTGTGTCAATGTAATAAGTCCATTGACCATCAGGTCCTTGCACAGGGGAAGCAGCAAATGGAGCATTTTGAAAACGAACGTAGCTGTTGTCATGTTCTTTGTGGTAAATGCAGAAAGAGACATCCTGTGCCCAGGGATTTAAACCTCCACTAACAACAGGCTTAATAGTAGTATAAGCATAGCTTGTTGCACCTGTGTATGCTTCGACAAATTGTAAGGGCGTTGTTCCTAGAACAACATTCAACTGGGTCATGTGAATGAATTTCTTGCCTTGATTGACAGACCCTGCTGATATTGATGGAGTCAATTTTCCTCTTTCGAAAGATCCAGAACTATTGGCATCTGGGTGTCGTATCAAAGACCACGTAGATCCAGCTGACCCGGCGCTTGTGACTCCATATATGCCGTTCTTATAGCCGTCGGGCTCATCTTTAACGAGAATCAAATTGCCGCTTGAGACTAGAATGTCATCGACGCTGAGTGCACTATCATCAGTGGCAGTAATTGTTGCGCCAACGCCGTCGACGCCATTTAAGTATGTGTTGCTCGGCAATGATTTAGCTGTTGCGACCCTAATTCCTGTAAGGGGCCAGCTAGTTGGTGTGATTGTTTCTATTGCTTCTGAACCTGTTAGGCTGTTGTCGAACATATATGTTCTTGTAAGATTATTTGGAGTAGTAATTCTACAATAAGACAAATTAGCAGGATTAATAGCGCTATCAAAAGAAGAAGAATCAGGATCATATGCTATTTCAATAGTAGCTAAATTTAAACTCTGAGCATTGACCATCTGAGGAGACTCTAACTCCACGTTCTCATTGAGATATCTAGCAATAGAACCCGTATGAAAAAAGTCAAATAAGAAATTTGCAGGTTCACCTCGATCATTTTTTATCGTAAAAGTCGACATGTGATTAATGTCTGTTAAAAAGTCTGTATCGACTTTTATTGATGCACTTGGAAAAATCTCGGTGTCATCTTTCGCAAGTCTTAGAAGACTTGTTTTTATGCCACTCTTGTAGGGCGTATCAATATAGACATTGATGAAGTCCGGACTGTCAAGACTCGCATCAATGACTCTAAGATCGATCGTATTTTTAACATCTGTAAATTGTAAATTAACGCCGACATTCCTACCATCAAAATATACTCTAGGCGCAATATTATAATCCTGAACATCAGGGTCAATGATTATTACATCTGCTTTTTTTGTGAAGGGAAACACGACGCAAATGTGCGTCCAAACATTTTCGCTTAGTGAATCTTTCGACAGCCACTCAAATTGACTTTTTTCTCCAAGCAAAGTGTAAGTTGATATAACTGAGACTTTTCTGTGCTTGCTAGACGTTGGGTCATTAATGACTCTAATTGAAAAGGCTCTTCCAAAATCTATTTCATCTCCAAGCAAGGGCCCGTCAGAAACAAAATAATTCTCGCGATCTGCTGAGAAAACAGATCTTGCTGTGTATGGGTTTTTAACATTATACCCTTCAGATACTGTCTCAAACAGCGCATCGTTTCCGTCAATTTTTATCCAAAATGCAAAAGATGCGCCAGAGCTAAAAGCATCTTTTTCTTGTGAAACAGATTCTCTCTCGATATCATTCAGTGAAGTCGAAATAGCTTCCGGAAGCTCTACTCTTTCAGACATTCCCTGACCAAAGTTAAGCGATCTAATCTGAAAGCCTGACGTTTCATTGGGGGTTGTAAGTTTTTCTTCATCTGTGTAATTAGATGCCGGCATTGAATTTCTGCTAAAAGCGTGCGGTGTGCTAGCAGCTGTTCGGCTGGGTAGAAAGACAATACTCTCATCGACCTCTTCTGCGGGTGAAAAAGATCCAGAAGTTATCACAGCCTCGAGTTCAACATCGCCTCGAACGTCTTTGACTTTTAAGGAGTCAGGATTGTCAATGTCAACTACAAAAGGCTCTTCAAATCTATAAGACGCAACAAGACTTCCATCATGATGCGTATATTGAGTGCCGCCGGCTATAAATGATGACGTTAAATTTATCTCAAGCTTGTCGCTTCTTCCTCTTTTGTAGGTAGACATTATCTCTTAAGACCTCCAAATGACACCGAATCAGATCCGTATTCAACGTTATTATACACAAAACCAGCTGTACAGGAAATATGATTTCTATCAAATATATTGCCGCCTAGAGGTGAATTCATATTAAAAAGTGCACTTTCCATGTCTTGCGTTTCATTATCTGTGATGTTAGGGAAGAATATTTCAGAATCGTCACCGTCGACAAATGGTAAAATTTCTGATTTATTTGGTTCTATGAAACCTTCAATGTAAATATTCTCACCTGTAATTTCTGAGTCTTGTGCGAAGTATTCAATTCCATCAATGTAGAAGTCAAAACCTGCAAGGTAAAATTCTCTTCTCTGAATTCCTGCCCTAATATTTTCAAGACTAATCACTCTAACGTTGTTTTTTTCTATGACTTGTTCGATAAAACAAGACTTGCCTGTGTTGTCAACGGCAGAAAGATCGCCCTTTGTCCCATTCATCTTAAAAGGACGTTCAACTTTTTCTTTTTTAGAGAAGGGTCGCGCTCCGAGAGGTTCTATGAAAGCATCATCGACCTCAAAGCCTTCTGAGTCAACTGAAAAGCTGTCGGGCAGTATGTCATTGTCAAGTAGACGCATAATTTCGACAGGACTGTCAATAAAGTGGTCTAAGAAAGGTGTTCCATCATGAAATCTAAAAATTGGCTGACCAAGATCTCTTTTATCAAATGCATGATTTATTGCTAATTTAGCACCTGTTTTTGTCTTGAAATCAATTCTTAGATTCTCTTGATCAGTGTCATCGAATATTTGATCTGGTAGTACAATTTTATCACCTTTTATTTTGAGAAAGTCAATATTTGATCTCGGCTTAATACTGACATATTTAAAAAGTGAATCAAAAGTTTTGCATTCAACTCCTTGCAAATAGCGACTAGTCGCATTTGATCCTGAGTACTCTGTGGGATAAACGACAACTGCTCTTGTGCCTTTTGTCAAGGAACCATCTTCGACTCTCGGTGATGTCGGCATTTAATACCTCAAAATCTCTGCAATAAATTGCTGTAAAAGTATTTGACCTTTTAAGCCATATCTATCATTAGGACCAATATAAATATCAAAGTTGTTATATCTAAATTTTGCTCTTTCGAGAATGTGAGGCTCGATCACGTAATTACTGCCTAAGAATTTTGTTTTTCTTGGCAAAAGATTTTCTATTGTGTCACCAATAGTTGTATCAAACCACTTAAAGAAATCAAAATATCTTGAAACATTGATCTTCTTGTTGAGACGCTTAAAGTAAATATCCGCGATAAATGTGAGGTCTCTGTAATCATCCGAAAATTGTGCTGTTGGATCGCCAATAATATCATCAAATGTATCAAGCGTTGCAAAGATATTAATAATGTCCTCATTTAGAGCTTGAACAAGTGATATTTCAATACTGAATCTTGTGTCGTCTTTGGGTGTTTCGTTCGCTGGAATGCTAAAGAGTGGCGCAATTGACGCATTAAAATTTTGGACATTTTTGGGGTCAACAAAGCTTCTAACTCTAACTTTGTTATTCGAGTTAGAAGACTCAAAGTGTGGAGAAAGTATTGAATATTCAAAATTCTCAGGTTTAATAACTCTCCCGTTTGGCAAAAATCCACTTCCCTCTAAGTGAAATAAATTTTGGCTGTAATCAAAAATCTGTATGTTTCCGAGCGTATTCGACTCTGTAACCGCTTGATCAACATTTGTGTCAATTCTAAGTCTCTCAAATGTTCCTGGATCATTTACATTAAAATTGAAGTTAATCTTAGGATCTTTTACGCCAAGTGATCCCACGTTCATTGCATGTTCGCGAGTTTCGAGTTCTGAAAGACTTTTTGACCAGAATCTAATTCTGGCGATTCTTCCCCCAAAAATTGTGCTGCAATTTAGTTCATTGCCTACATCAGAATCATTAATCGATCCAAGCCCTGCTGTCGTCCCATAGCTCGAGTCATCTGAGCTTTCAAGTCTTTGTTGGCCTATTGCTACAAAAAGACCGCTACTATTATAATCAGCATCAATTTTTTCAAAAACATTGATTTGTGATGGATCATGGTCATTAAAGAGTGAAGAAGTGCTAAAGTATTCGACGATTTTTCCGCCTGATGTTCTTGCAGCCCTTAAAAAGTAAGAAGATGCTAGAGTGTTATTAATTTCATCATTTCTCTGTCTACCGAAAGTAATATGCCATTTATTGCCATCAAAGATATCGACGCCAGTCATTGGAATTGTCAGGGGAGACAGATTGGGCTGTGGTCGTAAAAATAGTGATAAAGAACCAGTCAAACCAAGATCATTCGACCCTGAAAATGCAATAAGATTAGCAAATATCAGGTGCGCTGGTTGCGAGCCTGTAGCACATAGCCTAACAAGACTTTGCGTTATATTGTGCAGCGGTTCATTCTTAAGAGGTTCTGGGAATTTATAAATTGCTTCAAATGACCATGAGCCTGATGTAAAAAGCCCATTTTGCAAATCATCTGCAAGAACGTCAATGTTTGGAAAGCCGGGTTCATTCTCTTCGTTTCTAAATGTTGAAAGAAAGCTAGATGTAAGAAATGGACTGTCCTCCAAGACGCCCTGAGCATTCATTGCCCCTGTCGACAGATAAGTGCTTGACATGTCAATCATTCCATAAACAGCACTTTTAACCTGCCGAGAATCGCTAATACGCCTTGTCTTAGCGCCTCCAAATTCCTTAAATCTAAAATTATTGTCAGGGTTTATGCCAATATTTCTCATCAAAGACTTAATGCTGTGCATCGTTCCCTTTGAATTGACAAGCTCTCTAATGTCAGATAAGATTCTTCTCCAGATGATGTACTGTATTTTCTTAATCGGCTTTTTTGAATTTCTGACATCTGACGTAAGGCTTTCATTTTCAATAAGTTGACCAATACTAGCATTATCAACTATTCTCGGAAGAGTCAAGCCATAATATTCGGCAACAAATGGAAGAAAATTATCAGCAATGCTGCCTTCTTCAATTACATCAACATTTAAAAGCTTGCCAAATTGGTCTAGATACATTTTTATTTCATCAAAATATTTTGCCCACATTAGCAAAAGTGTTGCAACAATCTGTGGCGAGCCAAATTTGCCGCCGCCTGGCATATTTTTGTTGTAACCATAAGGGTCGCCGGCATTGCCCAATCTTGTTTCTGCATTAAGTCCTTCAAAGATTGACGCTTCTTCGAGGTAGTGTTGCGGTATTAATTTTGTTATTAAATTTGGATTGTTAGTGTCATAAACTGATGCGGTTTCAAGAAGTCCAACGTTAAGATTAATTAGATTTTCATTTCTGGGGAAAAGAATAGGATTGTAAATTAGCTCTTCATTAAGAAGGGGCAAAGAAATATTAAACTTATTGCGAACATTTTCATCATAATTGATAATTGATGAGTGAATTGAATTTCCTGAACTATCTAAAACTAAATTTGCGCCTGAGTACTCGCCATGTGGTTCATTGAATTTGTAATAAAGTTTCAAAGAATTCCTAGAAAAAATATTTTTAAACATTTCATCTTTTATAGTAGATGAACTACGTGCCACATGAAAAATTCTCAATTCATCTATCGAACCTGAAAAGATTTGATTGATGTCTAATGACAAATTTGAAGGCTGTCCAAAGCTGCCTGAAAATAGATGTGTTTCCCCGGCGCCTATCAGAATATTTTGGTCCTGGAAGTCAAAATAGCCTATCTCTGCTGTCGAAGATGTTGCAACTAGTTCACCGTCTCTGTAGAGATGCAGCTTATTAATGCCAGGCGTTTTATTAAATTGACAGCTAACATGTGTCCATTTATCTTTTTCTAAGCTAAAGGATGCGCTAATGTGAATTGTTCCAGAAGAAACAATCATTTGAAGCGTTTCATTTGACGAGTCATTTGTTCCGCTAAGAAGATAAATGCCGATGCCGTTTCTTTTATCGCTTGAAAGACGCTGAATTAAGGCTCTATTGTCGCAGGGCGTAGTAATTACTTGATCACTAACTTCGTACTCAGCTGCCGGAGCAGGATTGACAAAAAATTCAAATGTAATTGAATTGTTTTTTGAATCTAAGACAGAATTGCCTGTCTTATTCCTAGAAATATCTGGTTCATGACTTCCAGCGATATCTTTGACTTCCAAATAAGTCGATCTAAGACTTCCGTCTTCTCTAACCCCGCCTAGGTTTATAAAACCTACATTTTTAGGAAAAAGATCTAGAACATATTTCTCAAATCCAGTCAAGCCATCAACAAACTGTATGTGTTCTTCTTTAGTACCGTCAAAAGGATAACCATTAATCATTTTGTCAAAAGCAATATTGACTTTGCTTTCTGCAGAATTAAAGAAAGTATGTCTTGAAAAATCAGACCAATCTACAGGTATCTGCTGTGTGGATCTGAGGGGTGCACCAATTGGGTCATATCGAAAAGAAGAACTGAGATCAAGGAATGATCCGCTCAAATTTGCAGAAGTAACTCCGACAACAGCAGAATCTCGCTCCCTTAAATGTCTTGTAACTGCGGGGCTAAATAGTCTCGTCCTCTTCGAGAAAATTGAAGTTGGCCTAGACATTATTTATCAACCCTAAAGCTAAGACTGTCTTGTGAATCAATGTGCTCTCTTCCATCAACTTTAATTAAAAATTCAAAATAATAATCTCTGCCTGGAAACAGGTTGGACATTTTAAAGTCAAAAAATAAACCCTCACTGTCTCGTGAAATTCTTGTGCTGTTAAATTCCGCATCAAAGGGTATTAAAATTTCACCTGTCAATTTGCTTCTAACTCGATAGAAAACATCCTCGAAAAACTCACTTTTTGCGTAAATTGGAATTTTTACGGGGGGATGAATCTTATTGTCTAAATTTCTACCAAAAAGCCTAAATCTAACAGACTCTGACGTACTAAACTTTGGCTTTAGATTCACAATCTTTATGCTCGGATTTTGACTAATCGAATTGTAGCTATTCGTATTGGGTTTTTTAATTTTAACTGACCCAGTAGCAAAAGTAACAGTCTGGTCAATCGAGCACCATTCAGTCTTAAATTCAATTGACCCACTCGAAGAAGCAATATCATAAATTGTAGCGTTTTGAGATCCACTAATTACTAGACTTGTGTCTGCATATGGGATACAAAAACTAGCGCGGTAAAGTCCTTGAATCGGCTCACCTGTTGCAGACATTGTAAAGTTTGATGCAGAAACAACAAGCTCATAATGAGATCCTGTTGTAAGCTTTAAAAGCAAGCAGTCGTCGCCTTCTAAAACGCTTAAGTCGCTACCAGAAAGTATTTGCTGGCTTTTGCCAAGAATTGTATTCGTTAAAAACAGTGAACCGGTAGTATTAAAATAAAATGTGTTATGATCATCTTTAATTGAGTCATCAAAAAGAACTCTTAAGAATGGCTGCTTGAAGGCGCTGTTTGTATGCCTGGAATAAAATCGCTTGACAAATCTTGTCTTTTGATCAGTTTCTTCAGCTTCGCTAAAAGAAATTCTAAATCCACAATCAGGTAAAATTCCACTTAATGTCGCAGAAACTATTTTTGTGACATCGACGTATAGATCTTCATTGCCACTAACAAAGTCTTGACTGACAAATAGATCTTCTATTTCTTCATCTAACGTTCCACTCGAAATGATGTCAATATCGTCTGAACCCAGTAGGCCTCTTTTATTGGCGCCTGGTTCATTCCAGGCATAAACAGCGCCGTCTCGATAGGATGCTGTAATAAAATTAACAACGTCAATGTCACTAAAAGAACTTGTATCTCTACCGATGCCTTCATCCCAGCTCTGTGAAAGCGGGAAAACATCAAGTTGAAAATTATTTGGTGTATGAAGCCCTGTATTGGCAGACGAAAGAGATAAAAAGCACTTAAAGTTATCAATGTTTAAAATTGAACCCGTGAGACTCTTGAGTGGATCTAGATCAAACTTAATCAAAGCTCTTGAAAGCTCTACTTGATCAGCTTCTCCTTCTAGTAGTGTCTCATTGTACAATTTGAATAAATCGATTGTTCCAGCTCTGCCTGTATTTGCATCAGTCACGCGATAAGACGATTTAATAATCTTGTCGGTGATATAAGCATCTTTGCTTGCTGTCAAAAGTAAGTACATTTTAATCCTCGAAAATTATGTTGCGCTTCCAATAATATCAAATTGTGGAAACTTAAGTTCAAAAATTGATCCTATCGGCCCGATAACTGCTCTATTTTTTGTCGCATTTTTAAAATTAAACGAATTACTGGAATAAACTCTTCCTTGCTGCTGGCCTGAAATTGCATTGACGTCTAGACTTACTAGTGAAATCACATCTTGTGTGTTAATAATAATATTAACAATGTCGTCCAGCATTATTGGTTGATCAATTTGAAAGTTTTCGATGGTCAAAATGTTTGAAAGACGCTTAATAACTGTATCAACAACTAGAACTTTATTGGCACTGGGTTGCGTAATGACACCAAACTTAACAGTAAAGTTAATGACTTGTGCATCTAGTATGTCAAAAGCGTCAGAAATTAATCGATATTCATTGAGATATTCACTAAGATTCAGCTTAAGAGAATCAGGTGATACCGCTAGATTTCCAGATTCGTCTCTTGAAATTATATGAATTTGAGATGATAGAGGATTAGTTGGATTGTCACGAATTCCTGCCCGAAAAACTCTTCCAAATTTTGATGGCAGAGTATAAATTCTTGCCAGCATGTCTTGCTTTGAAACAACTCTTGATTGCATCTGTCTTGACGCTGTAACTCTTCTTCTAAGCTCGTCTACTGTAGGTGCGATATCACCTCCCCGAGCAGGAAAAAGATTCTTGACGTCAATCGAAGATCTAACAAACATAGCATCATTTGCAGACGGTGAATTTCTAAAGTCCATCTTTAGCGTTTTGACAAATCTAATTGATTCTGCGGGAACATTGTGCGAAAGACCTCCTCCTGATCTTATTGAGACTCTTAGCGTCGAATTTCTCGGTGAAATTCCTAGAGTTTGTGTCTCAAGTAGAGAATTAGGATCTATTGAAAATCTCGAAAAACTAGTCTTTCCATAAAGATCCAGCGCTAACTTACTTGGGTCAGGAATAATATCATTATCAAGTGATTCTGCATCACCTGCACCAAAATGTAGTGTTGTCAATCTTGTGAGAGGATCAAAATTTGCAACAAATCTATAAGGACAAGGAATGATTTCAAGATTATATGGAACAAGACTTCCATCGCTGCTATAATTTAAAACTCCCTTAAAAACTGTGTCTTGGGATAAGGACTCAACTTGATAGTATTTGTTATTGTTAGAGTCTGTTACATCAATAATGTCTGTGATGTTGCTTGTTGACATCGTGACTTTTCGAAAAGGAACATGATCGACGCCGAATGTAAATGTTTCAATAGTTTCTTCACCTGAGACGCAAAGTCCTGGCAAAATCATGATAAATGTTGCGGGATCACCTGTTTCAGTTACTTCACTTAAAATAATATTTGCCTTATACTCACCGTTCGACTTAAGTTCTGAGTAGTCTACTGTTTCGACTAGATTAAATTTTGTTCCATTCGCACTTTCAAGTAGTGTGCCGGGCATTATTACAGGCAAGGCAGATCTTTTAACAATAAAGTCACCGCTAATATTCTTTTCTGCGGGAACTTCAACATAAAAGTCAACAACGACAGACGCAGGTGATGCTCCTGTTATTTTGACACCCGCATTTCTCAAATGTCGAAGAATGTTATTGTTTTCGACGGCTGTTTGCGGGTTAAGCTCGTTAAACTGGTGATCAAGATAGTAAGACATGGTATCACCAACCATTGCAGCCATGTCTAAAAGCAATCCGCCAAATGAAGCTTCAGAAAAATCTTGTATTTTGTTTGGAAAATAAGTTCTTGCGTATTGCAAGAGTTCTTCTCTAAAGCTACCAAAATCTCTTGCGAGATAGTTGCGAATTCTCTCCTTTTTAATTTTTTTCTTAATTTCTAATGACATTTTTAACCTGCTGAGTGGATTATCACTTCAATAATTCGCGGCTTATTACTTAACTTAGGAACTGTGTATGTAATTCTAACGCCTACACGTGCCAAAGAATTTTCAGCATTTAAAACAATAGGCTCAAAAGAATCTAGAGATACATAAGGCATATATTTTTTTGTTGTCGCAGAAATTCTTCTAATTGCCTTGGTGTCTCCATCTTCGGTGCCCAGCTCAAAAGCTAATTCTCTAAGATTTGCACCAAAGTCAGTGTGAGCTAGGCGTTCACCGTGGTTTGTCATGATCATATTTCTAAAATTGTCAGCAACAGCATCAACATATGACATGTGCATTTTTAAAAGATCTGTCGATCCATCGCTAAGTGTTAATGGTACACTAATGCCTACTGGAATTGTTTGAGTTGGCGCTGAAGAGTTTCTAGAATTGAATTCTTCTTCAAGTTCTCCAACTGATTGGAAGCTATATTTTTTTGCATTGTTATTCAATCAAGCCTCCCAGTTTTTGCAGAACGTATCTAAATATTACAAATATGGATTTGTCATAACAAATTACAGGTGTTATTGAACTTTAGTGACTTTACTTTTAATTGATGCTAAGTCAGACTTCAATGTTGTGCATGCAGTTGGTAATCCTACAATTGTGCCGGCAAAAGAATCTCTAGACATCATAGCAGTGTTACAAAAATTAGTTAAAATTGTAACAAGCTTGTCTCCAAGAACTGCTGACTCAGACGCATCACTGCCTAAATGTATCTGATCGGCTTTGCCATTTCCTATGACAATCTTGTCGGCATCAATAAGAATTTTTCCATCATGAGTCATGACTAGCGAACAAATTTTACCCTCAGGCCCTTCCTTGACAATCTTAATAGAGCCTTCTTCGGCTGCTCGTGAAGAGTCGCCAGGAGAATGTCGCGCAATTATTCGAATTTCATTTGATTTTAAAACAATGTATGGAGATTCATCAATTTCTTTGACATCATATTTTGTCTTCATGAAATTATGAATGCTATCTAAAATGCTAAAATTCTTGTCTCCATCTGTCTTTGTAGAAACATAGACTCGACTGGCATCATAAAGAAAATCAGGATCACCTTCTGCGGGATTATCAAATCTATTTTGTGAAGCTCTTGAAGAATCATTTTGTGGATTCTTATTTGTTTCGAATTTATTTTTAACATTTTTGATGACACGAGCACACGTATCTAGAATTGAATCAAATCCTGCTTTGCGACGGCCTCTTCCAGTCACAATGTCAATTGTGCCTGAATCTTCCTTGGGTTCGGGCGATGAAGCATTGCTTTTGTTGCCGGGTCTTTCATTTTTCGTCCAGCCTCTATCTTGACCAAGGCAGACCAAGGTGTTATTTGATCCCTGCAGCACGAGATCACCAGGCCTCTTTGTAAATCTAGGAACTGCTTCCATAGAAAAAGATTTATTAGCGGTTGAGTTGTTAAAGATGTCCTCGTAGGGCTTCTCATTTTCATTCTTGACTACAAGAGTCACGCCTCCTGCGCCATCAGGATCACCGTTATTGAATCCAGGTGGTTGTGGATTTTTATTTGTTATTTTATCACTAGCGCTAGGATCGACATTATTAATGAATTTTCTGTCTGCATGCGTAAAGTTAAGATCATCTACGTGGTCTGGTTCAGTAATTCTAGAAACCCAATAGCCGATTGGGCTAGATGCGTCCAACGACTCTTGCATAATCCAGACTTGTTCTCCAGCTTTGACAGGAAAACAAAGATGGGGAGGAAAAAGCGGGTAGCAAACCATATCAGACGTCGAATTATTATCCTCGCCTAGAGAAACAATTCTAGCGATAATTGAATTACGAGGCATTGATTCAATTTTTTCTTTAAAAGAAACACTTCCTTGCGGCTTTAAATTATTTGCTCCGCTTGGCGCACTGTTTGCTTTTGATGCAGCTTTTTCTGCTGTTCCAGGCATTTTAATTCTATCAAGTGTTTCAAGCTTGCCTGAGAGTCTTTTTATTTCATCTTGTGTGAGGAGTGCAACATCATTAATGGCTTCGACGACAACTCCCCTCTTGAGAATTGAAACAATGGGCGAATTTCTAACAGCCTGCTGTACTTGTTGTAAGGTTGGTTGAGAACCAGCATCTGCACTTGTATTGAAGTCCCTAAGTGGTGATCTTGCCATTTTTGTTCTTCCTTTCGGTTAAATCACCGATTTGAGCAAAAAGATCATCAGAGTTAAGCTGCATACTTTCTTCTTCGTTTTTTGCAACTAATTCCGCCAATCTCAAGATTTGCTCATTTGATTTACACATTCTCTCAAGATACTTAGACATAGTAGTACCAATAGCAATATGATCAGCAGTCCCTGGGCTTTGCATTCTCTGCCAAGCATCTGTAAACATCATGCTAGCATTTTCTCTATCGTGAACAGCATTTTCATAGATTTCAAGCCATAGAGTTTTAATCTTTGTGTCTGCTGTCTTTATTGATTCTAAAACTTCTGAGAATTTTTCGATTTTCTTGCGTAATTCCTGCTCTTTGCTAGAAAGCTTTTGAGTTTCACCTGCATCAACTTTTTTAGTTTTTGTCATATTTCCTCTCAAAATAGATCAAACTTGCTGTCTTTGCCTGTCATTTTTTTGTAGTATTTTCTAATTGATGACATTGAAACAGAAAGTTGCTTTGGTGAAAGACCTGAGATGTCTCTAATGTAGACTAAGATCGCTCGCTTATTGAGAAAATCTAGATTATCGATATTGTCAAAAACAGATTGAATTGCGTCAAGGCATGCCTTCTCTGTATCATTTGAGACAAAATGGTGCATCTCTTTGAGCATGTCATTAATGACTTTGCCTCTATCTTGTGCGATCATCACATCGTCAGGCGACTGAATAACGTCACTATTTTCGAGCGCAAATATTTGTGCAGGAGTCATATCAGCAGGATAATCGATACTGATGTGTCGCTTTGTTCTTTTTGTCGCCTGTCTTGATCTAATAATCAGCCAATTTTTTGCAACAACATTGAAATAAGAAAAAGCTTTTGTCCCTTTATCAGGAGACCATTTATTGATCGATTCATAGAGAAAAGAAATGCAGTCAGTCTTTAGAGTCTGAAATGAGTCGTATGGGGTCTTGAAGCCGTAAACAAAAATTAAATTTTCAACAAGTTTGTCAAATGAAGGTTGTATGCCTACGACATAAATTTCTCTTCGTCTATTGAGATCTTCTTCGTTCTGGTAAAGAATTATTTGTTCTTGCGTTTCCTCAGGAAAATATTGACGAGTTGAGGACTTCTTTCTTTTTATCTTCTTTTTATCATCATTTACGAGCATAAGTGCCTCACTCAATTGAATCTTCGTCAATTGCTGCACCCAAAGATGCAGCTATCTTAAGTATTGCGCCGCGTGTTTTTTCAATATCAACAAGTATTTGTCTAATCTCGGGGCTATCGTAGTACAAGGGTATTTGTAGAATTTTACTAATAGATGCAAATCTTTCATCTAGCGTCTCTAGAGAATTCTCGATTTCATCTTCGACTTTGAGAACTATTCTCCCAAGCTTAAAATTCATATAAAGTGACCATATCAATGCCACTACTAACAAGAAAAAAACAATATAAACAATCATTTAGTTTGACTCATTACATTGTCTAAGTGCTTCTTAATCGATGTAATACTGTAATCAGTCTTTATGACTTCTGAAAGATCTTTTGCCCACTGTTGTGGCATTGATGGCTTCTCATAAAATTTTCTTAGCTTAGATTTGACTTCTGCTTCGTCAACTTCGGCCCACTTTGCATCCTGAACGAAAATCTTGTTGTCAACTCTGCTCTTGTGAATAGGCTTAATTTTTGCGTCAATTGAAATATACTTGCCCTTATTCAAGAAGTCAGTATGCCCAGACCAGCCTGTTGCAATAACTGGCAAACTCGATGCAGCAGCTTCAAGCAGTGGTAACCCAAATCCCTCACCACGTGTTAGAGAAACAAGAGCCTTAATCTTTGGGTGCTTATAAAGCAGAGAAACTTCGTCTTCAGTCATATTGCCGTGCATTAGGTAGACTTTTGGATTAAGATTTTTACCCCTTACCTGTGTCAAGAGATTTTGAAACAATCTTGTTGTCATAGCTTTGTCAATTTTAGTCGATCTTCCGGAATTAGTCTTTACGACAAGACCAACATCATTTCTATCTTTAAACTCTTCACAAATCCACTTGATAGCATAGAAAAGATTCTTGCGATCATTTTCGGGATTATTGCCAGTAATCTGTCCAAAAACTAGAAAATTAAAATCTGTCTTAAAGTCTAGATTGAGGTTATCAAGGGAGCTGTTATTGTTATCAATAGAAGTGTGATATGATTCTGGCACAACAAAAATAGGCTTGACCAGATTTTCACCTGAGTTTGTCAAAACAGACTTTGCATGATTTGATGGCACAATAATTGCATCCATCTTATTACACGCTTGAATCCACTCTTTGCTACAAATATCTGTCTCTACGGCAGCCGTAACTCCAAAATTAAATTTTCCCAAACTAGGATCCCATTCATTTGGGAGTTGTATCTGAAATGTGATGTCAAAGGGCTGTACATTCTTAACGTCGACAACTCTCTTCATTGCCTCGCCGACTAAACCTGACTTATCATCAGGGTTTAACAGCCATGGTGTTGCTCCCCACTGGAGTGGCTGGACAAAAACATCAAAATCTTCTCTTCCAATTGCCCATTCAAATATTTGTCGTGAATGGACGCCATAGCCAGAAATCGTTAGCAAGGGGGCTCTAATTAAAACTCTCTTCTTGTTCATATTTTTCATAGCTCCTTAACTGTCCAGCGCTCATAACGGCTCTTCCAATTTTCTGTGAGTTCTAAAAGAGTTTCATCCCATTTTTCAATCATTTTATTATAAGAAAATTCAGAACTTACATAGTTTTTTGCTTTTTCACCAAGCGCGCGGCGGTCTTCTGGCTTCATTTCATAAAGCTTCATCAATGCTTTTGCAACGTTCTCTGATGAGACGTAGTCCTCGAAAATATAAGGCACTGTCTGCGAACCGACGAGCGTCTTAAGATCAATGTCGAGAGCGACACCATTCTCTGTACCATCTCGGTGATCGACGACCTGCCTTGTTAGACCGCCTGTCTTGGCAGCAATAATTGGTGTGCCCGCCTGCATTGCTTCTAGCGTCGAAAGACCAAATCCTTCAGCAAATGAAAAATTAAGAACACAATCTGCTATGTTGTGCACAACATTCATCTTGTTGAAATCGATTCGATCTGGAGAAAAAATAATCGAATCTTCAATGCCAAGCATTTCAGCTGTTGCGTAAAGGTTTGGACCTTCTTGATCATCAGGCTGAGTGTGCATTATGAGAACAGCATCGCTTTTTGCATGCTTTTCTTTGAGATTGTCCATAAAAATCTTCCATGCCCACAAGACGTCGTTAGGTCTTTTTCTCTTAGCATTTCTATTGATCCAAAGTGCAACAAAATGGTCTACTTTGTCGCTAGAAATGACGGAAGACTTATGCTGTCTTATTTCTTTTTCTGAGAGTGGGAAAAACAAATCAGGCGGCAGTGTGTGCGGCACAAAATGTGTTTTCTCAGGGAACATGTCTTTTACGAATGAATATGTCAAATGAGAATGACAATTTAGAAGATCAGTGCTCTCGTAAAGAACATGATTGAACTTCGGCACAGGCAAATTATCCCAAACATGCCAGTATGCAATTGGACAGATTTGATGAATTTCATCTTCCATTTCCCATACCCAATGGAAAAAACGTGGGTCTGTGAAGAGCATTAAAACATCAGGACGCTCAGATGCTAATGCACTTCTAAGAAGCTTTGGGTCACCAAATCCATCAATAGGCTTAATGATGAAGTCATCATTAACTTTGACTGTTCTGTAGTCAGAGTGTCGCACCGCGGCGCCAAACTGCCTAAATGACCATCTTCCTGTCTTGATCAAGCCATCAATTAAAAATCTAGATTGACAGCCAACACCCGAAGTACTCAAAGCATGATCAGACAATAAAAGTATTTTCTTTTTACTCAATTTAATCCCTCAGCGCATATTAATCATAATAGTTACTATACACGCAGAAGAGACTATTTATCCAGTAAATTTTGAAAAATTTAAAAAATTAAGTACAATAATTTGTGCCCTGGAAGTCGCAAAATTTACAAGAATTTCTATTTTTTAGAAACATTTTTTTGCTAACAGTAGAAATCATATTGCCGACAAGCTTATTGGATTTATCTAAAACGCTAGGCCCTGTCGAGATCTCAATAAGCTGACATGATTTTCCTTTTTTGAGGCCTTTCTTGAGCAAGACAAATCCCGTCTTGATGTCTTTGAGTGAAATATTATTTTTTCTGCCCCAAAATGACTTATAGAGTGCGATCTGAGCGTGCATCAGAAAGTCTCTCTTTTTTTCAAGACTCCAGCCCCTGGGTGAAGCAGTTTTCCAGTCAAGAATCCAATACTTGAATTTGTCATTTTTGACAGGGACCTTTATGATTGCATCAACAAAACCTTTAAACTTGATTGATCTACCATCAATTGGCTCATATAGTGGTTCTTCTGCAGAGACTAACTCCCATCCTGGAAACTGGTTGTCAAGAAACTCTGGAATATCATTAATCGAGTTTTTTGCCCAAACGAGCCACTCAGACAGAGGACTGTGAACATAATTCCAGCCTTGCAATTTTGCTTTTTCAGTTTGCTGCTCAATAAATTCGGGTGAATCAAAGCCGCACTTGATCCACTCTTCTGTCATTTCATTCTCAAGTTTTTCGAGCTGTCCATCCAGTGTCTTGTTAATAAGATAGTGCTCAACACATGCGTGTACCAATGTACCATAAACCAAATGTTGAGATTGCAAATTAAGGCTTACCCCATCAACATAAGTCAGTTTGTGGCGCCATGCACACTCTTTCCACATCTTTACTTCAGAATAAGAAATATGAGGCTTTTTTGTTGGAAAGTCTTGTATGACGACTAACGAAGGCTCTTCATTCATTGCTTTGCTTTCTTTAATGCAATTCTATTGTAATTGCCTTACGCTTAATTTTCAATATCAGACAGTCTTTATTCTTTTTTTAGCATGATGCTCGGCTGGTCAATTTGTGCAGTTACTGAGGGTGTTTTCTTATTGAAATCCACGGGAGAATGAAAAATCCATCCGCCCATCTCATTCTTAAGTTTAGCCGCCATTTCTTCAATATCATTTTCTGTAACTTCAGACCATGGTCTCTGGAAGAACATGTTGTTTTCTGCAATATCTTCTTGTTTAATATTGTAGAGACTCTGCCAGAAGCCTGACCAGAAATTTTTATATGTTTTTATCTTTCTCTCGAGGTCAAACCACGAATAGTGATAGACAGAGGGCAAAGCGTCTAGAACAGATTTAAACCACTGTGAATACGCTGCAAGAGCATTCTCATTTCCTGCGAGCGCGGCGATTCTTGCATTATGAACATCCTGAGTGTAGAAATTTGCATGAGGGACTATCTCAAGTGAATCTTTAAAGATATAATCGCAACCATCAGTTCCTTGAGCTGCAAAAAGCTTACCTTCATCATCGTAACGTCGCAGAGATCCTGGAATTCCATGTGTAATATTAGACTTATTTCTACTTAGACGCCATTTCCAGGGATTGACGTCGACGCGAACTTTCTCCGGGCCTCCCCAGAATTCAACTACAGGAAGTGCAACAATATCAACAACGTCAGGAAAATTTTTACAGAGTTTTACAATTTTTTCATAATCTTTCTCATGAACGACCTCATCTGCATCCTGCTGCCACAAAAAGTCTCCTGTGCAAAGAGATCTAGCTTCGGCCTTTTGCATTCCATCAAAAACGCCAAATCTACTGTCCTTCCAGTCTCTTGGAACTTCATGGACCTTAAGACGACTTTCTCTCGAAGCCCATTCCTTGAGTGACTCTAGCGTTCCGTCACTTGAACCACCATCAACAACAATAACTTCTGTGCAAAAACCCAACATTGACTCAATACACTGCTTCCAGGGATATGTGCTCTCGATGAAGTTGTATGCAGTTGTATAACCGCTAATTCGAGGTACCCATTCGATTGCATGCTTAATGCCATTCCAGAAGAGCTGTCTTGCTGCATAAAGATATTCTTCAATCTCTAAAAGATTGTCTGTGTTAAACCATATTTCTTTTGAATGCTGGACATTGTCATTTGTTACTAACTTACAACCTAGCAGCTTTGCCTCAATAACCATTCTCGGACATGTATCCCAGCCCTTTGGCAGATAAACAAATCCTTCTGCAGACGAAAGCTTTTTAAGGACATCTGCATAAGGCATATTCCAAACAACTTCATAGTCTAGGTTGTTTGTCTTGCAATATGCTTCAGCATCATCGGCACCTTTGACCCACGAATTGCTGCCTAAGACAATCCAGCCTTTTCTGTCTGCCTGGACTTGACTTTGTCTTAGTAACTTAACCGACACAAAAAAGTCATCGTCAAATACAGAACTAAGAACAGTATTGGGTTTTTCAGCTAAAAACGGATAAAGTGCATGATAGTGGTCCATTTGTGCTTCTGACATCCACCACAGACTTTTTGCGCCGTACATAAAAGCTGAAATCATCTTGCCCTGTATTGATTCGGCATCATCACAAGGCTTATTTTCTGCTAATTCATGCTTCTGTGGAGATCTCCACTTGCAATATTTGTAATCGTATTCTAGAATCGAATAATTGATGTTTGCGACAATGCTAGGAATTAAATTTGGATCCAGTTGAGCAAAATTTCCAAAAATCCAAAATTTATCATGTGCATTTGATAAATGCTCGATTCTTACGTCCTTAGAATGAATTTTATGCACTCGAAAAGGACTCGATTTGATCAATGCTTCACTAGTTAGTTCTGCTCCTCCTACATAATCTTCAACAAAAAGATCAGCAACAAAAACAATCTCTGCATTTGCAGGTATGGACTTAATTTCTTGCGCAAAAGGACTGTCAAACATTACGACTCCCATTTTTTAGATACTTGTATTATCGCTTTAGTTCTGAATTTGTACATCAATGCGTGCTATAATTCAGGTGTATTATTTGATAAAATCTCGTCCAGGAAGTTTTTTGCCGCCTTTTAAAGCAATTAAATCGGCGATTACAAAGGGTACTTCCCACTCGCATGGCCACGGGCCCATAGTGATATTTTCTTCAAAAATTCTAATAGGTTGAAAGTCTGCTTTGAGTCCTGGAAATGCTTGCTCTCGATAAATTTTTAATTGTCCTGACCAGAAATAAGCCCAGGTTCTGGTATTCCATCTACTAATATGAGATAAGTCGCAGGAAGCTCCGACGCCTGTTTCGCTCGGTGTTCTTGTTAGGAGCCAGCCACCGTGTCGAAGGACTCTCCAACATTCACCAATAAACCATGCAGCTTCTTTTGACTCTAGATGTTCAAGCAAATCAAAAGCTCTAATTGCAAAAACTGAATTATCGGCAAAAGGCAAACCTCTTCTTACATCTCTTGTGATATGCCCACCTTTCATGTCAACAGATGTCCATCCGCTAGGACATCCGACGCCACCTCCAATGTCTAAGAGTATTTCATTATTTCTTAGACCCTCTGCAAGAACTAGATCGTGTAGATATTTGTCTCGCAAAGATATGGGCTGGGCGAAATCAGGCTTTGAGATTCCGCTGCTGTACTTCTCAACTCCTTCACCTGAAAGCTTTTGAATTTTTGAGTTGAGCGCTCCTGCAAAAGTGTTGGGAATTGATTCAGATCCCATTCTGTAGTAGTAAAGTGTTTCAGGTATGTGTATAAAAGCAATCTGTCTATTTAAATAAGTCCTACAAAGTAAATCATGATCATCGCAAACGTCCAAATTGGGGTCATGGCCCCCAGAGATCTGGTATGCTTTTTTTGTCCACGCTCTAAAGTGATCAGGAGCATAAAGAATTTGACAGAGTGAACGAGCTGTTGCTTCATGAGCAAACATACCTACAAGTTCTTTTTCATGAACTCGAGTTCGAGGAGCGTCTCCAATTGTGTTGTCTCTTGCCCAACCATAAATTGGGTCAAAAATATGGGGTGCAATTGTTTTACTGTTAAAATTAGCAGAATTGCTGTAAATAAATGCGCAGTCTGTATTATCAAGAACAGCGGCAATTCTTTCAAATGCTTTTGATGAAAGTATATCATCATGATCAAGTTCGACTAGTACATCACCGCTTGCAGATAGACATAGCTCTCGCTTAAGCTTTCCAATAGATCTTGTTGTTCTGTCAATTTCTGGAAAAACAACAGTGACGCTATAAGGCATTTCACCTATTGATGATCTTACATCATCTTCAGTTATGCCATTATTGTAACCAATAAGCCACTCAATTTCATGATCTAGAAATAAAGCTGTTTGATTTCTAAGTGATTGAGCAGTTTCTGCAATATGTGATAAATTATGAGTAGGTGTAAAAACCGAAAATCTCATCTGCACCTATTTTCTACGGTAGATTGATATGAATTATATCTGTGACTTCTACCTGTATTATATCTAGATCAGAATAGATGTAACGAAATTTTGTCTCGGCATCTTCCTTGTTGTTTCCATAAACTAGTCGATAAGTTATCGTCTCACTGCCTTCAACAAGAAAAACACCTTTGATTAAAAAAACATTTAAAATTTTCATTGATTTATTTTTCCTTAATTAGTAAGAAACAACAACCACAATTCCTCCGGCTCCAGCTCCGCCGGCTCGAGGTGAAGCAGTAGGAGTGCCTCCTGTAAAGCCAAGAGAACCTGCGCCGCCGCCGCCGCCTCCATAGTTTCCACCTGCTCCGCCTCCTCCTGAAGCATTATCACTTCCGGCCGTTGCACCAGCTCGGGGCATCCCGCCGCCGCCGCCCGCGCCGCCGACTGCATTGACACCGCTGACTGATTCACCGGCGGCGCCTGATCTATCTGATACAGTTGTTGGCGATGATCCTCCTGCTCCGCCGGCAGGTGTTTCAATTACAATCGGCGTAACAAAAAGATTAGTTGGGACAATTCCTGCTGTAGGAATCGTGTATGTATTGCCGGCACCGCCAGATCCTCCTGCAGAGCTAGCTAAATTAGAAGAGTTAATTCCGCCGCCTCCGCCGCCGCCTCCGCCGCCAAAAATACTTGCTGCATTGCCAGACGTGCCTGTTGTTGTCGATCCTCCAGAAATTCCGGCGCCGCCGGCGCCTCCATCATAACCAGTTCCACCACTTCCACCTGTGCCTCCAGAACCGCCTGTGCCTAGAGTTGTTGTTCCTCCAGCGCCACCTGATCCTCCATTCGCTGTGATGTGTGTTCCAAACGTAGAATTTCCTCCAGCTGTTCCAGAATTACCATTGTTTCCTGCACTTGCAGGTGCTGTTCCTCCTGGTCCTCCCGTTCCAATAGTAATGCTTACAGTTGATGCCAAGCTTGAAGCAGTAAAAGTCTGGAATCTAAACTCTCCTCCTCCTCCTCCTCCGCCTCCATATCTATTTTCTGTACTCGTTGTAGACCATCTCGCACTTCCTCCACCTCCTCCGGCGCCAATAACATATGCAATTACATTTGTAGTATTTGCGGGTTTCGTCCATGTGCCATTTGATGTAAAAGTTTGAACATCATAGACAAGAGAACTTCCTGTCGAGCCCTGAGCACCGGCTGAACCCTGAGCACCGGCTGAACCCTGAGCACCGGCTGAACCCTGAGCACCGGCTGAACCCTGAGCACCTGTTGAACCCTGAGCACCTGTTGAACCCTGAGCACCGGCTGAACCTGTTGAACCCTGTGGGCCTACTTGTGTATTTATGACTTGCTGTACAGTCACTATGACGCTAGGAATAGCCGGGTGGACTGCATTGGAAGCATCTGAATAAAGGCTTACAGCAGTATTAGTAACAGCCCAATAAAGCTCAACATAATCATTTGCATCAAGTGTGAGAACAAAATTCCAAGCAGGAAGGACATATCCATCTGCTCCTCCCTGTGCCTTAGGAATAGTTAGCTGGCTGTCTGTTGTGGGCACATCTGCCCCATTCTTCTTAAGCCAAATATCAATAATTTGCTCAGAAGAATCAGTATTTACAAACTGTGCAGAAAACTGAATGTTATAAACGCCTGAATTTGCAACAGTAATGCGTGTTGGATCACCTGATCCATTATTTGCAATGGAAACGCCATTTGCTTCAGACTGAATGCCTACCGCCATTGGATAGCCTGTATTTGCTAAAGCAGTTGTCTGATCTGTTGTATCATAGAAAGATCCATAATAACCAGTAATGGCAGAAGCACCTTGATAGCCCTGAGAGCCCTGAGCTCCTGAATCGCCTTGTGCGCCTGTAGAACCTGTTGAGCCCTGTGCACCAGATGAACCCTGAGCGCCGGCTGAACCCTGTGCACCTGTATCGCCCTGGAAGCCCTGTGCACCGTCTGAGCCTTGAGCTCCTGTTGAACCTTGAGCTCCTGTTACGCCGGTTGATCCCTGAGCTCCTGTTGCGCCGGTTGATCCCTGAGCTCCTGTTGCGCCGGTTGATCCCTGAGCTCCTGTTGCGCCGGTTGATCCCTGAGCTCCTGTTGAGCCTGTTGATCCCTGTGCACCGGCTGAACCCTGTACACCTTGTGCGCCTTGTGCGCCTTGTGCGCCTTGTGCGCCTTGAGCTCCTGCAGTCGAAGCAATTGTGATAGTTCCTGCACCATTTGTAATAGTAACATTGGCACCAGCCGTAAGTGTTGAAGCTTTAAAATAACCTGCAGCTGTATCACCAATAAGTACCTGCCCATTTGTTGGTGCAGCGTCATTATATCTAGTAATACGACCTGATGTATTCAGGTTGAATAGTGGATTTCCTGGTGATGTTAAAGAAATTCCTTCTTTTATGTCAGTTGTAAACCAGCCAGCAGTTCGTAGTGCTGGAGTTTGTGTACTAACTGTCAAAAGAGGTGAATAGGAGTAAGTAATATTACCAAAAGCTAGCGTTCCTGTTCCTGATACAACCTGACCTGCAACTAGTACGCTAGATCCAAGAGCGAGTGTTGCATCACCAGCAGCAAAAGTTGCAGTTGCAGAATTGACATAAACACATCGTGCAGATGCATCATTTGATGGATTGCTAATAGTTGAATATCCTGCAGACAAATAAGCTGTGCTTGTTAATTCAACGACAGGACGAGGTATGCTCACACCACCAATAATTGTGTCATAGATTTCAACAACACCCAGAGAAGATTTGATAGCTCTTCCTGTGCTAGCACTAGTCCCACCTGTTGATGTACTAATATCACAACGATTTTTAATCAGTGTATAAGTTCCTGAGTGATTTATAGCAATGCCTGTCGTGCTAGAAGCAGATACGACGCAACTGTCAAGATATAAGCTTCCATTGACATTTGTGTTACTATTTGTAACAGCATCTCCTGCGCCTGAATTTACAATGTAGCAATTATTTAATCGAAGTCTAATTGCACCTGTTCCTGAAAGTGTGACAATTGAGGATGCTGATGAGCTAGCAATATAGAGCCCTGAAATATAATTTTCATTAATATTTGCATTAAGCGCGCCCGAAGTGGAATTAAATGTCAATGAATCGATCAAAATATTTTTATTTGTTTGACCGCCGCCAAGTCCAACAATCATTAGCGCTTTATTTTCAGCTAATGTAGCTGCTCCCCATGAACCCTGAGAGCCTCCGCCGGTATTTGCTTTTGGCCCAACGAGAATAATGCTATATGCTGGAACAGTATTAGTGCCTGTAGGAGTGGCATTAATCGCAGCCTGAATGGTTGAATATTGGCCACCCTCAACAACCATGAAGACCTTCGTTCCGAGATTGGCCAACGGTGACCAGCCTGTATTTGTAGAGGTACCCGAGGTCTTTACATAAATCAAACCATTAGTCGTATCATCAGCAATATCACCAACTGAACCAACAATAGAGCTTTCAGGATTGGCATCAACACGATAAATCTTTGCATCACCTGCAGAATTTTGCAATGCAAGAATTGCTGCAGAATTTGCAGCATTCGTATTGATTGTCATTCCTGTGGGCGATGTTGCTGTCAAGGCTGCAGCAGAGGTAATTCCAATGTCGCCAGATGTAATAGTACTTAGTGTTAGATTGCCACCGGCAACAGTGACATTTGAAGCAGTCGAACCATCTAGACTAAATCCAACTGTCTCACCAACTGCAGGTGATATATCAAAAGTACCTTTTGAGGCTGTCAGACTAATAGAAGCGCCACCATCATAAGCTGCCTGTAGAGAAGAAGGACCTTGTAATCCTTGTGCACCTGAAATACCCTGAGATCCCTGAGCACCAGCTGATCCCTGAGCACCAGCTGATCCCTGAGCACCTGTGTCACCCTTATCACCTGTTCTAGCAAATGTTGCAATAATATTTTCATTATTGCTAAAAGAAAGTGATGGGCCTGAAACATATGCGCAGTTGACTTCGAAGTAGCCTGACTGCTCTACAATAGATGAGATTGTAAAAAGTGCAAAATCATTTGAATCGATCTCATTAGAGATTTTAAAATGTCCCTTAATGGTAGATGTACTGTCATCAATAGTTCTTAAGAAAGATTGAATATCTATACTGGCTCTATCTTGATCATCAATAAACATTTGTGTTGCAATTGAAAGATCAGAATTATCAAATCTAAGGTAGCCGGTGCCTGGATCTCCAGGTGTTGTCAAAAAGCTGAATCGATATGCAAATGTTGCGCCACCAAAATTTCCATTTGCTCCTTGCGCTCCAATTAAACCTTGTGCGCCTGTTGGACCCGTAGAACCTACTTCACCCTGATTACCTTGTGCGCCTGTTGGGCCTGTTTCACCTACTGCGCCCTGAAGACCTGTTGGGCCTATTGGGCCTGTTTCACCTACTGATCCCTGCAGACCTGTTGGTCCTTCTGCTCCTACTGAACCCTGTAGACCAGTCGGTCCTATTGGGCCTGTGTCGCCTACTGCGCCCTGAAGACCTGTTGGGCCTATTGGGCCTGTTTCACCTACTGATCCCTGCAGACCTGTTGGTCCTTCTGCTCCTACTGAACCCTGTAGACCAGTCGGTCCTATTGGGCCTGTGTCGC